>Ga0206938_1061_pt1 | contig 30109 bp, 25 predicted proteins | sample Alteio_BWOrgHeat_12_FD_152918 | JGI IMG/M metagenome (GOLD analysis project Ga0206938, IMG submission 152918) | Enriched cells from forest soil in Barre Woods Harvard Forest LTER site, Petersham, Massachusetts, United States -... | ecosystem: Environmental > Terrestrial > Soil > Temperate forest >... | reverse complement strand
AAGAACTGGCTTTAAGCTTTTAAGCCTGAACGCTTAAGGGGATAAACTGTACCTTTGCCGGAATTTCGAAACTGATCCCATGTCTCAACCTTCTTTATCAGAACAGGAAATCATCCGCCGCGAAAAACTAAAGGCCCTGGGTGAAATGGGCATCGATGCCTATCCCGCGGCAGCCTATCCGGTCAATGCACAGGCTTCGTTCATCAAATCCAACTATACCGAAGAGAAAAAGGGTGATTTTGAAGCAGTATGTTTGGCCGGCCGCCTGATGAGCATCCGGGACATGGGAAAGGCTTCTTTTGCCTCCATCCAGGACAGCAGCGGCAGAATTCAGTTGTACATCAAAAGAGACGAGATAGCCCCGGGTGAAGACAAAAGTGCCTATGACCGGGTTTGGAAGCATTTGATTGATCTGGGAGACATCATTGGTGTCAAAGGCTATGTTTTTATTACAAAAACAGGAGAAATTTCGGTCCATGTTCGGGAGTTCACCCTTCTGTCCAAAGCACTCCGGCCCATTCCCATCACCAAGGAAAAAGAAGGAGAGACTTTTGATGCCGTGACCGACCCGGAATTCCGCTACCGGCAACGGTATGCAGACCTGATCGTCAATCCCCAGGTGAAAGAAGTGTTTATCAAGCGGACAAAAATGGTCAACTGCTTGCGGGAATTTCTGAATGCCGCAGGCGCCCTGGAAGTGGATACGCCCGTTCTTCAGACCATCCCCGGCGGGGCGACGGCAAGGCCTTTTATCACCCACCACAATGCACTGGATATCCCTTTTTACCTGCGGATTGCCAATGAATTATATCTGAAACGATTGATTGTGGGTGGGTTTGACTGGGTATATGAGTTCAGCCGGAACTTCCGCAATGAAGGCATGGACCGGACCCACAATCCGGAATTCACGATCTTGGAATTCTATGTGGCTTATAAGGACTATTTCTGGATGATGGATACCACCGAATCCATGCTGGAAGCAGCCGCGATGGCCGTCAATGGAACCACCCTGGCACCGGTGGGCGATCAACAGATTGATTTCAAAGCGCCCTATAAAAGGATCAGCATTTACGATGCCATTCAGGAATCCACCGGGACCGATGTATCCCGTCTGGACGAAGCGGGACTAAAAGCACTTTGCCACCAATTGCATATCCATACCGACCCAAGCATGGGAAAGGGTAAACTGATCGATGAATTGTTCGGTGCAACCAGTGAACACCGTTTTATACAACCGACGTTTATTACCGATTACCCGGTAGAGATGAGTCCCCTCACAAAAAAACACCGGTCAAAAAGTGGGTTGGTTGAAAGATTTGAACTCATCATCAACGGAAAGGAAATAGCCAATGCCTATTCGGAGCTCAATGATCCCCTTGATCAGCGGGAAAGATTTGAAGACCAAGTAAAGCTTATGGAAAGAGGTGACGAAGAAGCCATGTTCATCGATTACGATTTCCTGCGTTCCCTGGAATACGGCATGCCTCCGACAGCGGGGATTGGGATCGGTATTGACCGGCTTTGCATGCTGCTGACCAACCAACCTTCCATTCAAGATGTATTGCTCTTCCCCCAGATGAGGCCGGAGCAAGGTTCCACCCCCCTGCGGGGCTAGACGGAACCAGGGAACTGAGCCGGTACAAGGGGCTATGTTTGGGGCTTCCAACCCACCTGGCCCTCCCTTGCGTAATAAAACCGGCAGCCTACCCCATTTAAGTCCTTAGAAATCATAGGAGAAAAGGACTCTTCCCCACCCCTCACCGGATGCCGCCCGTAGATTTACCAAAAACATCCGTATTAACTGAAAATAGGAGATCGAGCGCAATTCCGCTTGTGCCACCCCGGGCGATTTGTATGTTTACAGAGTCATGTGATTGACGCCTGGTTAGATGGTTTTATCCAATCCTACGAAAAACTGACTATGAAACCATTTGAGCCATCTATCTGGGAGCCGCTCATAGACTTGTTAAAATCCAAATTCCACGAGAAGACCAAATCCTACGAAGTGAAAAATTTGTACCCTATTGAATGACCAACTTGGTAACGGTTAGGTTAAGTACAAACACATTCAGAGCCTCCCGGTTTACCGGGGGGCTTTTTTTACGCCTCTTGACGCGTAAAGGATTTTTCCGGAGCGCCTGGGTTTAAACATCTAGCACTTCCTATTCGAGTCCGGAGCTGAAAATCGCTTAATTTTTAGGCATACCGCTTTCGGGAAAAGCAAAAGGACCCGTAATCTGATAGATGGTATAGCCGCTGAAATCCTGGGGGGCTTCCAGGCCGGTGCCGTACAAGATCGTTCCCCCGGACTTATGAATCTGAACGGGTTTATCGGTATAAAATTTTTCCGCTTTCTGGTCCCACCAGAGTTCCTTGCAATAAAGGGTGTCTCCTTTAAGCATGTTTTTAACCACCACGCTGTCGCGCAGGTATACTTTCCCGGTTTGCTCCTGCCATTTTCCATAACGGGCGTCCATGATGCTTTCAATTTTCAGGGTGGAATCATTAAAAAAATCTACATGCAAGCTGTTTGGAAATTCCACATATGGGGAATCCAGTTCCTTTCTACGCATATAGGGTGCCGTTAGTTTGGCCTTCACCCGGGCATTTTCACTCAGATAGGCTGTAATTTTATTCCCTTCATCCACACTGATCTGTTTTTGACGAAAATTGGGAAGGGTCTTGATGTTGTTTTCACAAGCGGTGGCCAAGCCAACCATGAAAAAAAACAAGGTCCAGTAACTATATTTCAGGAAAGATTTCAAATTGATAAATTGTATTGGGCGATTTGATAGAGTCCTTTGAAAATCAGGTAGGGATCTTCGGTTATCTTTTTTTTCAGAAATGGCATAAAATAATGGGCATCACCACCCGTCATCAACACATGAAGGTTATCATAGCGTTCCTGGTAGGCTTCGATGACGCCATCAATTTCTTTGGCCATACCGAACAGGACACCAGACTGGATATTGGTTTTGGTATCATAACCGAGCAAGGGGAAATTCCAGTGTGGTTTTACCAGGGGCAGTTTGGCGGTAAAGGCCTCTAAGGACCTGAATCGCATCTCCATGCCGGGTGAAATACTGCCCCCGACGAATTGATGATATTTGTTGATATAGTTGTAGGTGATGGCAGACCCCAGTCCGATCACCAGATTATTGTGTTCGGGAAAATAGTGGGCAGCCGCTACGACGAGGGCCAGCCGGTCCGCCCCGATGGTTTCGGGCTTCCCAACCGGTGTGGTGATCGGTAAACGGGAATGATGATTGAGTTTGTGGAAGCGGGTTTGTTTGACGAGCAGCTGCTCCATTTCACCCGGGTGGTTTATCACCGAAGAAAGGATGCTGTTTTCCGGTTTATAAGTATCCAGGCATTTTTGCAGGTCCTCCACACCCTGTTCGGGCAGTACGCCGGTCGCCTGAATTTGCCCCTGCGAAAAAAAGGCCCATTTTAACCGAGTATTTCCAAAATCCAGACAAAGGGTAGTGGACATCATGTTAGAATCTGATCAAAGGGTGAAAGCGTTTTATTCAAAACGGAAGGAAGATAAATTTTTAAAGTGGCCGTTGAGTTTTACCCTTTCCTTTAATACTTCCATTTCTGCGATGACGGGTAAAACTTTTCCCAAATGCCTTTTTAAGTATTCCTGTCTTTGTTCTTCCCGGAACAATCCAAGCAGTTCGTACTCCTCTTCTAGGGACAAACCGGCGTGGTGTCCCAGGTCATAGGCGTTTAATTCTTCGTCCGGTTTTCGGAAATCTTTCGTGATTCCCAGCATCCGGTGCAGTTCCCGGATCGCTTTAATCACCACCTGAATCAGGTCCTTCCGGGGATAACTTTCCGTATTTTCCGGGTAGTTGACGATGGCACCGCTATAGAGTTTATCGGGAATCTTTTTAATGATCTCCAGAATACGGAATACCTGGGCTCCCTGGGTGATGATATCCATTTCGCCGTTTTCGTACTGCTGTACGATTTCCAAAATATTGACCAGCGTTCCGAATTCAGATACATTCCCGTTTATGACAGCCGGAATACCAAATGGTTTTTTACCCAAAAAACATTCATTCACCAATTCCTTGTACCGGGCTTCAAAAATATGCAGGTTCAGCGTTTCGCCCGGATACAACACAATATTCAGCGGAAAAATAGGAATGAAATTAGTCATCAGATAATAGAGTCAGCAATTTAAAAATTTAAATGAAATTACGGCTTCTGCATACCAGTCAGCTGGGGTTTAACGGTTTCAACCTGATGACTTGCATGCTAATTTTGTATCTTTCGTTCCCTTAAAAAAACGGCCAGCGGAAACAATCTTTACAAATGAAAATATCCGGCTTCACCATCATTCGAAACGCCCTGATCAATGATTACCCGATTGTGGAGGCCATCCGTTCCATACTACCGGTAGTGGATGAAATGATTGTCCTGGTCGGAAACAGCGAAGATAGAACGGAGGATCTTATCCGCGATATACCTTCAGAAAAAATTAAGATTTACCATTCTCTTTGGGATCCCAGCCTCACGAAGGGAGGCAAAGTACTGGCTGTTGAAACAGACAAGGCCCGGCAATTCATCTCTAAAGACAGCGACTGGTCCTTTTATATTCAGGCCGATGAGGTTATTCATGAAAAATACCACGATGTCATACGCAAGACTGCAGAAAAATATAAGGACGACCTACGTATAGAAGGATTGGTTTTTAATTATGTGCATTTCTATGGTAATTACGAATATGTGGCCGATAGCCGCAAATGGTATAGCAAGGAAGTCCGAATAATCAGAAACGATCCCGGTATTCAATCATACCGGGATGCCCAGGGATTTCGCCGGGGAACCCATAAGATCCACGTAAAACCAGTTGAGGCGACCGTTTATCATTACGGCTGGGTTAAAAGCCCAAAAAAAATGAAAGAGAAATTGAATAAGGTCTTAGAATTTTGGTCTGATTCAATCGATGAACAAGTCCCCGAAGAAGCATTTGATTTCTCGCAATTTGACTCACTGCAGCATTTTAAGGGAGATCACCCGGCCGTTATGAAAAAACGTATCGAGGAAAAAAACTGGCACATCGATCTGGATATTTCAAAAAAGAAATTGAAGCTGAAAAACAAACTGCTCTATTGGTACGAAAAAAAAACGGGCAAGAGGTTGTTTGAATTCAGGAATTTTAAAATCATTTGACCGGACCGGATTTTTGTGGCCTGACGATAAAGGAAAGATTGCTTCCTAAATGCAGGAACCGGTTGGACAGCCTGGACAGGATGGACCGCTTGGAAACCGGATCCTTGCGGCTGTAGGTAAAATAATCCAGCACATCGAAATGATTGGCCTTGAGCAGCATGAGCATGCTTTTCACATTGGGTTCATACAAATGATCGGGCACGCGTGTGGGGTCCGTCCAGGTAGATGAAAACTGTTTTTTCAAACCCAGTTTATAGTAAAAATGTTGTAGCCGGAAACCCAAAGAAAATTTATTGGGAACATTGATGACCAACACCCCGTCTTCTTCAAGCATGGAAGCAGCTTTGTGTAGCCACTCTACCGGGTTGGGAATATGTTCAATTACATGACTCATATGAATGAGCGAAAACGGTTCGTCATAAGAAAACTCGTTGAACTGCTCAAGATAAACGGTGACTCCTACATTCTTTTCAACATAGGCCGCCATTTGTGCCGATACATCCAGCCCGATGGCTTTTTTATAAAAAGGTTTCGCGGCAAATAAAAAAGTTCCCATAGCACTGCCAATATCCAAAACATTGGTTCTTTTGTTATCATATTTCAGTAGGTTCTCTACTTCATCGCGGAACATATTTACCGAAGAATGCAATACTTCCGCGTTTTGATCCAGCTTCATCGTTTCGCTGAACTGATAATAAGAAGCGTAAGCTGAATCGATAAAATCCTGGTCATATTTTGGACGGGGCGAGTGATAGACCAAAGAACAATTGCGGCATAAAACGTAAGTGAACTGCAATTCACTTCCAAATCTTTCGTACATTGAATAGTCAGTGGACCCACAAAAAGGGCAGGGAACTTTTTCCCAAACTTTTGGACTGTATTTTTCAAGTGATGGCATGGTGGTGCCAAAAATACGTAACTTATTCTATCACGAAATTCTATGCCTCCAAACATTCTCCGGGAAATCCAACAGGGTAATGAGAGATCCCTGGCAAGGGCTATTTCAATGATTGAAAACCAAACGACCGGATCTTTGGAATTGTTAAAGTCCCTTCCCATTTCTAAAACGCCGGTAATCGGTTTCACTGGGCCGCCAGGAGCAGGCAAAAGCACAGTGGTGGATATTTTGATCGCGCGGTTTATCCAGCAGGAAAAAAAAATAGCGGTACTGTGCGTCGACCCTTCATCTCCTTTTCATGCCGGCGCGTTTTTGGGAGACCGGATCAGAATGAATCGATGGACTGGAAATCCATCGGTATTTATTCGCTCTCTTTCTTCCCGGGGCGCGTTGGGAGGGCTGCATCCCCGGATTGTTGAAATCACTGACCTGCTCAAAGCCGGACCTTTTGATTATATCTTCATTGAAACCGTCGGGATCGGACAAAACGAAATAGAGATTGCAGGAATCGCCGATTGCACGGTTCTTATATTGACACCAGGATCCGGCGATGAGATCCAGGGACTGAAGTCGGGTGTGCTGGAGATTGCCGATGTATTTGTTGTCAACAAATCAGATTATCCCGGCGCAAAACAATTTATCTCCCAATTAGAGTCAGCACTTCATATGGGATCCAAAGGAGCCGACATTATAGAGATGACTGCAACCCAAGAAAAGGGCGTAGAAGCTTTGGTGTTGGCCATCGAAGAGAAGAAGGCATCTTTTCCATCCAGAGAAATCCAGACGCTGACAGAAAAGGCATTCCGGCTCATCCTGGCCAGGATGAAGCAAAAAATAGATCGGGCCTCCTTACATCAAATCATCGCGCGGGAATCTTTATCAGAAAATTTTAACCTGTATTCTTTTGTAGAAAATTATTTGACTGGGCCGCTTTAGGATGTTAATAACTGCGGTTCTGTTTCCACCAGCGGTATCCCAGGATACCGCCGATCGCCAGCGGGGTAAAAGCCAGGTAAATGATCCCGGCATTGAAGGCTTTGCCCGGTCTTTCACCCAGTTGCTGGGTGGTCCGGGTGCAGATGGAGCATTGTGCACCGGCCTGGTATGATCCCAGGCAGCAACAAATAATTAATAATGGGATCAGCTTTTTCATGGCTATGAAAACCGGATAGGTAAAGGTGACGCGATCATACAAAACTACGCCAATTTGAAACAAAAAAGGCCCTCACCCTTTGGCGCCGGCCCCGGTACGTTCCTGATCCACCAAAGTGGAATCTACCCGATTGATTCACGAAGTAATCAGATTAGCTGACTTCTTCCGTTTTCAACATCTTCTGAAATTTCTTGCGGGTATCTTCATCCAAAATGGTTTTGCGCAAACGAATGTTCTTGGGTGTTACTTCAATACATTCATCCTGCTGGATATATTCCATACATTCTTCCAGGGTCATCTGTATTTTGGGGATGATCCGCACGGAATCATCACTGCCACTGGCCCGCATATTGGTCAGCTGTTTGCCTTCCGTAGCATTTACTATCAGATCTCCGGGTTTGATATGTTCGGCAATAATCTGACCCACATAGACTTCTTCTCCCGGATCCACGAAAAAGGATCCGCGATCCTGCAGTTTATCGATGGAATAACCGGTGGTTGCTGCCTGATTTTTTGCAATCAGCACTCCATTGCTTCTGCCGGGAATGGGTCCCTTCCAGGGTTTGTATTCTAAAAATCGATGAGCCATGACTGCTTCCCCGGCCGTATTGGTCAGCATGCTCGAGCGCAGGCCGATCAACCCACGGGATGGAATTTCAAATTCCAGGTGTTGCATATCGCCCTTGGTTTCCATGACCAGCAATTCTCCCTTGCGCCGGGTAACCATATCAATTACTTTTCCGCTGTATTCGTTGGGAACATCGACCACAAGAATTTCAAAGGGTTCTGATTTCTTACCCCCAATTTCTTTTACGATAACCTGTGGTTGCCCTACGGTGAGTTCATAACCTTCTCTTCTCATGGTCTCAATCAGGATTCCCAGGTGAAGAATGCCCCGACCAAAAACCAGAAAACTATCGGCCGACCCGGTGTCTTCGACACGCAGCGCCAGATTTTTTTCCGTCTCTTTCATCAGCCGGTCCCGCAAATGGCGGGAGGTTACAAACTTCCCGTCCTTACCGAAGAAAGGAGAGTTGTTGATGCCAAACATCATACTCATCGTGGGTTCATCCACACTGATCAGCGGCAAGGCTTCCGGAGTTTCCGGATCACAAATCGTATCGCCGATATTAAAATTTTCCAGTCCTACTACCGCACAGATATCACCACAGAAAACTTCGGTGGCTTTTTTCTTTCCCAAAGCTTCAAAAACATATAGTTCTTTCACCTTAGATTTTTTAATCGAGCCGTCTGCCTGCATCAGAACAATGTTCTGATTTTCCCGGATTGTCCCGCGAGCAACTTTTCCCACGGCGATTCTACCCAGAAAGGAAGAATAATCCAGCGATGTGATCTGCATCTGGGTTGCTCCTTCATTGACAACGGGTGCCGGAACGTACTTGAGTATTCCATCCAGCAGGGGCATGATATCCGTTGTCGGCGTAAGAGAATCGTTGAACCAACCATTTTTTCCGGAACCATAAAAAGTAGGGAAATCCAATTGAGCTTCCGTAGCATCCAGGTTGAAGAACAGCTCAAATACGGCTTCGTGTACTTCTTCGGGCCGGCAATTGGGTTTGTCTACCTTGTTGATGATGACCATGGGTTTGAGACCCAGGTGCAGGGCTTTTTGTAGCACGAACCGGGTTTGCGGCATGGGGCCTTCAAAGGCATCGACCAGCAACAACACGCCGTCTGCCATTTTGAGAACCCGTTCCACTTCACCTCCGAAATCAGAGTGACCCGGCGTATCGATGACATTAATTTTTACTCCCTTATACATCACGGATGCATTCTTACTGAAAATCGTGATGCCTCTTTCTCTTTCCAGATCATTGCTGTCCATGATCAGCTCACCCGTTTCCTGGTTGTCACGAAAAACCTTCGTAGCGTGTAATATCTTGTCTACCAGCGTGGTTTTGCCGTGGTCTACGTGTGCGATGATGGCAATGTTCCTAATCTCCATAATATTCTTTGCTTTAGCAGGCTTCGCCTGTTTTTGGACGCGCAAAGGTAGGCATTTTTCCCGGTATTATGAAGGAAACGGTGGAAGGCAGTCCGATCGTATGTAAGCCAGGCTGTCCCGCGTGGCTTTTTAAGACGCTCGTATGGCAAGAGCAAAACAGCGGAGTTGATTTATATGGGTCAACCCGGTACTCAGACCCTCACGTAAATTTTCCGCTTGTCCAGGATGTAGCCGATGATCCAGCAGAACAACATCCAGGATATAGCAAAGAGCAGGGATCCCAGATAAAGGCCCGCATGTTGAAAAATATGGGTGTAAAGCCAGGAATAAAGCGGAACGCCTGGCTCGGGTTGTATGATATATAAAACCGTCGCACCCACTTCGGACAATAAGTATATAAACAGTGGGTTTTTACCGAATACCGTGAAAAATTTGGTCCACCGGGTGCGCCCAAGAAAATCGACCACATAAATAACCGCCGCGATGATGACACAGTCCAGTCCAACCGTATAGACCACAAAGGAGCTGGTCCATAATTTTTTGTTAATTGGAAAACTAAGGTCCCAGAAATAACCAATTACAATCAGACAAAATCCCAACAGGAGCAGTTTGGCCAATCCTTCAAATGTTTTTCCTTTCTCTTGTATGAATTTGCCCACCATAAATCCGAGCGTCACGTTTACCACCGAAGGCAGCGTTGACAACCAACCTTCCGGATCAAAGGCCAGGCCTTCCCCATGGTACATGTGATTGGGTCCCATCAGCCACATATCGAGTTTATATCCCAGGTTCCCGGTCATGGCCAGTGGGTCGGGTGCATCTCCGCCCCACAACATCAGGGCCCAGTATAACAAAAGAATGGCGATAGAAATACTGATGACCGTGCCTGGCTTAAAATAGTAGATCAGCAGGGAAGCAATACAATAGGCCAGCGCAATTCTTTGCAATACTCCCAGAATGCGGGTATGAGAAAGGGGGGAAATCAGCAGGTGATTGGCTTTGTCCATAGATATAAACGGAAACCAGTACAGTAAAAATCCGCAAAGAAAAATGATTGCCGTTCTTTTGAAAATTTTCCCGAGTACTTCAGCCTGGCTGAGGGTATTCCATTTGGCCATTACAAAACTCATGGCATTGCCTACGGCGAAAAGAAAGGAGGGGAATACCAGATCGGTCGGCGTAAAACCATGCCAGTGTGCGTGTTCCAGTGGCGAATAGGTAAATTTACTTCCGGAAGTATTGACTATAATCATGAAACAAATCGTCATGCCTCTGAAGACATCCAGGGCCAGGAACCGTTGTTTTGGTGCAATCGTCATGGTTGAAGTTTTATGTGTCGCTTGGGACTCCAAGATCGTAAACAATCACCAATGGGTAAAGAAAGCCCGTCAATTTCTTTTTTGAAATTGGGCTTTTAGCAGAACTTGCGTTTATGAATCGAAGAATTATTTACCTGATCAATCCCGTTGCGGGTACCAAAAAAAAAGCACGGATCAAAGACCTGATCATCCGCAAAACCAGGGCTGCAGGATTCGATTTTGACATTCTTCCAACCAATGCGGATGGCCACTATGAGCACCTCCATAAAATTATCCGACGAGATGGGGTTACCGATGTAGTGATCTGTGGGGGTGATGGTACGTTGAACGCGGTTGTCAATGCCCTTCAGGGAATACGGGTTGATATCGGTATCCTGCCCATTGGTTCGGGAAACAGCATGGCGCTGGCCACCAAAATTCCGACCCAACCCGGGCGTGCGCTCGATGTGGTCTTCCGAGGAAAAGCCTCTCCGATTGACGCATTTTATATTAATGAGAAATTTTCCTGTGTGCTTTGCGGTATCGGCTTCGATGCCGATGTTGCCCATAGTTTTGCCAAGCAGAAGACCCGGGGACTCCAGACCTACTTGAGGATCTCTACGATGAAGTTTTTTTCCTCCCTGCCCTATCCTTTTGAGATCAAACTCGATGACCGGATCATAAAGACCGATGCCTATTTTATCAGCATCGCCAACAGCAACCAATTTGGCAACCATGTAACCATTGCCCCCAAAGCAAGTTTGAGTGATGGTTTGCTGGATGTGGTAATCGTAAAAAAAATGAATAAGGTGCTCTTACCCATTTCCGTTTTACTGCAGGTTGCTGGAAACAATCCGCTGCGCAAAGTGACAGACTACGGAGACAGGAAAAATATCATCTATGTGCAAACCGACCGGATCAGAATAAAAAATCCTTCCCACGCACCTTTACACATCGACGGGGAACCGGCTGATACCAGTGCCGAATTTAAAATTCGGATTATTCCAAAATGTTTTATGTTGCTTCAACCCTAAAGACCCGCGTCAACCACCTAAACTTTTTTACGGGTTCAATAAATCATTCACCGTTTTAAAAATAAGTTGGTTCTGGTTGTTGTCGACCGCGTTGGCAATATCGAGTTTTTCCTGACGGCTCAGATGGAAATTCAGGGCAGCTCCCTCATTTACCGTTTTGGGTTCATACTGGAAGGTCATTTTATAAAAATTATTGCCCATATAACCTTCCATGACGCTTAAAAGATCGTTTTGATTGTACTCCTGCATTTTATACCAGTTGTACTGAATCAGCAGCAGTGGTTTGGTTATGATCTCGGTGATATCGGTCGATTCAAAGGGACTTTCCCATCCTCCGGTTTTCCGATCACGGATCTGGATAAGCAAAACGCCCCGGGTATTCTGAAGGATCCAGTCCCGGAAAACATCTACAAACCGCAGCCCGACCTGTTCGCCAAAATTATCCCGGAATCCCGCATCCATCACATCGATGACCGGATCGGAAGGAAGCCAGACGTTCGGCAGTACGTAGGGAAAGGTTGCGTTCATTCGCAGCGCCGTTAACATGCGCATGTTCATGGGATCCTGTTTATTAAAAAAACTGTGGAAATCCACGGCATCCGGATCAATGGTTTTGATATGGGAACTGTCGAATACGGGCCGCATCAAAAAACTGATCGGCTGCGTACTGATCAGCATCGTTCGACTGTCCCTGGTTATGACCGAACTGAAAAGCATCAGCGGTATGCGGGCTGCTGCTTCATCGGCTTCCAGATCTTTTAACTGTCTGTCCAGTACTCCCCCGGTATTTTTGTTCAATTTTTGTTCAAAAGCGTATCCACGGTCTTTGACATATTCATAGTTTCCGACGGTGAATTTCTGTGCCGGCGAAAAAAGATCCCTTGCGACGAAGGATGAAAATAGTGGATTGAGCAGGTCTCCGGATATGGCGTCTGTATATCTTCTATCGTCGGGATTCAGGGATGAATCCTTAAGCTCTTTGAGTCGGGTCAATTCCCGGAAATAGGCCGCGCCGAACATGCCACCGGATGCACCAGTGATCAAAACGGTTCTGTCCATCAGGTGCCCTTGATTGAGCTTGTCCAGCCGCTGGAGGATGTTCATGGTGAAAGCAGCACTGCGGCTGCCGCCCCCGCTCGTGTTGATGATGATCATCAGGGGTTTTTCTTCCTTTTGTTTTTGTTTCCACTTTTCGAGAATCCCGATCATCTTCTCTTTGTCGGCCGCCACTTTCTCGGGGCTGCACATCGCCAGCAAATGATCCCGGTCGTATACCGGTCTTTCTGACCGGTTGGTATAATTCAATCCATAAGCCTTGTTGGTTGGATCAATGATTTCATATTTGTACAAAACATTCAGGATTAGAAAAAGCAGGACCAGAAAAGGAATACTCCAGCTTTCCATGAAATAAGAAAAAGCACCCGATACGGCCAACAGAATAGAAAAGAACAGAAATATACTGGCCGCTGCTGGCAACTGAAAAGCCGGTTCATCCATAAAAAAACCTACCAGCACCAAAAACAGAAAAGCAATAAAAATGGATAAGATGGCCGCAAAATGATGCCGGCTGAAAATCCTCTCGATGAACTCCTTGCTGTAATGAGAGACATCCCTCACCTGTTTGACAGAAAAGGGGCCGTTCATATACCATTGCACCCGGATTAGCCGGCTACCGCTTCGCTGGATATCTTTTGAACCAAATTGGGATTTGAAAAGTTTTGGATTGGCAATCAGCGGCGTCATATGCCGTATAATGGTCCGGTCAGCCTCAAAAAAATAAAGAAGGGAAAGGCCAATCACCAAAAAAAACCCGGTTAAAAACCCTGCAATCAGCCAGGCTATTTCGCTGTTGGTCATCAGTTCCTTGTTGCTGTCAAATTCTATGGCTTTGAAGAAATAATAAATCATCAGGCTGCCCGGCAGAATAAAATTGTTGGTACAGTATTTTAGAAAAGGCCTGGTGGTGGTAGCCAAAAACCGAAAGTGTCGACTGTAAAGGATAAAAGTAGTGACGTTCCAACACATGATAAAAGCACCGGCAGCCGCTCCGACGATGGCTCCGCTCAACGCGTTTACATTGTCCAGATATTCGGGGGCAAGAAACAAGGCATCGGCTCCGAAGGAATGCATAAATCCACCGTGGATCGTAGAAAAAAGGATGACCCAAAATATCAGCAGCAGCTGGTATTTCTTCAGATAAAGCAACATCAGCTGAACGGGGAAAGAATAATAGACTGATTTCAGATATTGCATGGATTATCCGGTTACACTTATCCTAACGGAAAGACCCACCTAAAATTACTTCGCTGCCGGCCTTAACACATATATTGCATAAATCAGGCTGAAAAGCAGGAGAATGCCATTCATCTGATGCAGCAGGGCCAGCCAATCAAAGATTACCCAGCGATTGGCAACAATTCCAGAACTCGATACCACCGCCAGGATTCCCAGTAGTACCTGCACAGATACCAGCGTCAGCGGCAACATCAGCCGGCCACGTTGATGACGAATCATGCCCGAGCGAAAAAGCCCGATGGTCCACATACAGGTTCCCACTAATATGAGATAAGCCAGATTCCGGTGTATGAAATGAATCATGATCTTGTTGCCAATAAAATTGAGCATAACAGGGGTTTGACTAAACAGACTAGCCGGTATCCAGTCACCGTTGATGCGGGGCCAGTTGGGCGCGGCGGCTGCAGCTTTGTTGCCCGCCATCAGGGCCCCATAAAGTAACTGGAAAAAAACCAACACCACCAACCAGATGGCGAAAGTCCGGAGTCCCCTGGAATTTCGCAGCCGGTTGGATTGAAAGAGCAGTTTACAGGAGAACCAGAATGCGTAAGATATCAGCGCTACGGCGAGGGTAAAATGCAGGGCCAGTTTGGTCGGCTCGACATACAATGCATCACCCGTCAGCCCACTGGCTACCATGATCCATCCAACGGCAGCCTGCAAAAGCCCGAGCAAAAACAAAATGAGCAGGGGAACAATCAATTCACTTTTCAACTTTCGTTTAAAGAGCAACCAGACAAATCCGACCAGGAATACCACGCCCACCAGTCGGGCCCAGAGACGGTGAAGCCACTCCCAGTAAAAAATAAATTTGAAATCAGAAAGATTGAAATCTGCATTCAGCAGACGAAACTGCGGGGTTTGTTTATATTTATCAAAGAGGGCTGACCATTGCGCTGTATGCAGGGGTGGAATGGCACCGGTCATCACATTCCATTCCGTAATGGAAAGTCCCGATCCGGTCAAGCGGGTAACCCCACCCAGCATTACCTGAATAAATAACATGCCCGTACCGGTCAAAACCCAATAGGCCACGGCCCGGTTAGCGGAATTCATTCTGCGGTTAGCCATGGCACAAAAATAATTGATCCGGTTCGTTGTGTAGATAACTATTTCGGTTAGAACGATGATGAAATCTTCCATTCATCTATTTTTGGTAAAATATTTCCGGTTGCTTAAAGCTTATCATCAAAAAGATTTACTGGAAGCAGGCTGTGATGAAGCCGGACGGGGATGTTATGCGGGGCCCGTTTTTGCAGCCGCCGTAATTTTACCATTGAACTTTTATCATCCCCAGCTCAACGATTCCAAACAGGTGGCACCGGATCTGAGATTTGAACTCAGGACCTACATTGAAATGCATGCACTGGCTTTCGCCGTCGGCATGGTGGACAATGAAGAGATCGACCAAATCAATATTCTGAAAGCGTCTTTTAAAGCCATGCATTTGGCCATTGACCAATTAAAGAAGAAGCCCCAGCTCCTACTCATCGATGGACACATGTTTTACCGGTACAAAAGGGTTCCGCATCATTGCGTGGTCAGGGGCGATGGTATTTATGCATCGATCGCAGCAGCCAGTATTCTGGCCAAGACCTACCGGGATGAGTTTATGAGAAATTTGCACTTCCAATATCCCTACTATGGCTGGTTCAACAACAAAGGGTATGGGACTGCGGAACATCGAAAGGGAATTGAATCCCATGGACTGTGTCCTTACCACCGGAAGAGTTTTAATATCCAATCCTCCCAGATGGAATTTTTTGAATAGGAAAAATAACCTCCTTAAAATCCGATGATCTCTTTCCCCGAAAACCTGACCTTAGAAAGTGAACGGGTACTGATGAGACCGCTCCAACTAGAAGACCTGCCCATTCTGATGCCTTTTGCGCTAGAGGAACCGGAGACCTGGTCCTATTCCTTGGTCAGTGCAGCTGGCAAAACGGGCATGAAAGAATATATTCAAAACGCCGTTCAGCAACGGCATTTAAAAAACGGATATCCGTTTATCATCTTGGATAAACAGACCAACGAATATGCAGGAAGCAGCCGGTTCTGCGATATTCAATTGGAATATGCCACAACCCATCTGGGTTATACCTGGTATGGAAAGCGTTTTCGGCGCACCGGCCTCAACCGCCATTGCAAACTGCTTTTGTTAAGTTATGCTTTCGAACAATGGGGAATGGAAAGAGTGGAATTCCGTGCGGACGCAAGAAATGAAAAGTCCATTGAGGCCATGAAAAATATCGGCTGCACGGTGGAAGGAATACTCAGAAGTCATTATCCGATGGAATCGGGCGGGAGAAAGGATTCCATCGTTCTTTCTATTTTGAAAGAAGAATGGTTTGGTGGTGTAAAAAAAAACTTGAAAGAGAAAATCAGGTAGGACGCCGCTTAAAGGGACCTAGGCCTCTTCCAACCATTCGCCCGCTCCCTTGCGAACCAGCACCGGCTCTCCGGACGTATAGTCTATGATCGTGGAAGGTATCGTATGTCCTGGTCCTCCATCTACAACAATATCTACCTGGTTTTTGAATTGCTCATAAATTATTTCAGGGTCTGTGTAATCCTCGACCCGTTCTCCCGGCAGGGAGGTGCTCAGCACCGGATGGCCTAGTCTTTGCACGATGGTTCGGGCAATGAGGTTATCGGGAATACGCAAGCCGATGCTGTTTTTTCTGCTTTTGAGTATTTTTGGAACTTCTTTGTTGGCAGGAAGGATAAAAGTATAGGGACCCGGGAGAAGGTTTTTCAGTAACCGGTACAAAGGCGTGGAAATACTTTTTGTATACATACTCAGATCGCTCAAGTCATAACAAACAAAAGAAAGCTGGGCTTTGGCCGGGTCGATCTGTTTTATACGGCAGATTCGTTCAACGGCTTTGTGCTGGAAAATATCGCAACCCAATCCGTAAATGGTGTCAGTAGGATAGATAATGACGCCTCCGGACAAAAGGCAATCGGTGACTGTGTTAATATTTCTTTCCTGTGGGTTATCCGGATGAATTGTAAGAAACATGACACAATGTAAGAATGCAATTCCGCAACTTTATCTCCTTACGGAGGTTTGCTGTAATTTTATAAAAAATCCTGTATGCAACTCAGGCCGGTTGACCGGGTGGAAAATATTTCTCCCGGAGATTTTAAAAAAAAATATTATGATCCGCTCGTCCCCGTGGTCATAAGAGACCTCGCCAAACATTGGCCTGCCTACACCAAATGGAATTGGGATTTTTTTAAAGCCCTGCTTGGGGATGAACTGGTCGGTCTTTATAACAATGTAAAAAGCGATGCATACACACCCGTCAATACAGCCGATGACTACATGAAATTTGGCGATTATATAGACATGATCCGCCGGGGACCTTCCGAATGGCGGATTTTTCTTTTTAATTTATTTGAACACGCCCCATCGATACTTCAGGATTTCCAATGGCCGGAATCTTTCAGCAGGTCCTTTGTGAAAAAATTCCCCATGCTTTTTACCGGAGGCCAGGGATCGGTTACCCACATGCATTTTGACATAGACCTATCCCATATTTTTCATACCCATTTCATGGGCAAAAAACGGATCCTGCTTTTTCCTCATGAGGAACAGCACAAGTTGTATAGAAAACCTTGGGAAGTCTTAAGTCTGGTGAATTTTGAAAAGTATTATTACAACGAAAACAAACTCGATTTGGAACGATTTCCCGCCCTGCGACTGGCAAAAGGTTACGAACTGATTCTCAATCACGGAGAGACGTTGTTCATGCCGGCCGGTTACTGGCACCATATGGAATATATTGACAGTGGATTTGCGATGAGTCTGCGAGCGCTTCAGCCAGGCATTCGTTCCAAAGTGAATGGGGCCTGGAATCTTTTCGCCATGCGCCCCCTGGATACCATTATGAAAAAAACGGCTCCACGTTGGTGGTATAATTATAAACGGGAAAAGAGTTTTGCAGATGCAAAAAAAGAGTTGGAGATGGGTGGTTAACCCTGATGAAAGAAACGGCGACCGAATTATTTCTATTTTTTATCGCCTTACCGAAAATGGTTTCTAAAAAATAACGGTCCCAACCCTATACAAGGCAGAAGCAGTTATGCATTGATGGTCCAGGTTTCCCTTCCGCTCAATAACTTATTCAAATTGCCCTTCCCCCTGGTTTTGATAACTTCCTCAATCTGACCATTGAGTTGATCTTCATAACAGGGTCGCTGATGCGCATAGAAAACACCAAATGGACGTGGGAAATGCGAAGCCGGACGGGGGTCGTCAAACATCCGTACCAAAGATTGGGCTTTATATAGATCGGTTTCATCATGAATCCATAAGTCATCCGCCGTATATCCGTTACCTATTTCCACAACGACGGGTTTGAGACCCTCCAAACGGATTCCCTTATTTTGCTGGGCACCAAAAATCAGGGGTTTGCCTTGTTCCAGAAAAAGTGTTTCTGTTGGCTTTGAGCTTTTTTCTGTAAAAATTTCAAAAGCTCCGTCGTTGAAAATATTACAATTCTGATAGATTTCCAGAAAGGAGGAACCTTTGTGCTGATGGGAGCGCATGAGCATTTGCTGAAGATGTTTTGGATCCCGGTCCATGCTCCTGGCAATAAAACTGGCGTCTGCACCCAGGGCTAGGGCAAGTGGATTGAAGGGATGGTCGATGCTGCCCATCGGGGTCGATTTGGTCACTTTCTCCGGCTCTGAGGTCGGGGAATATTGGCCCTTGGTCAGTCCGTAAATCTGATTGTTAAATAACAAGATGTTTACATCAAAATTGCGTCGAAGTAAGTGTATTGTGTGGTTCCCGCCGATACTCAAGGAATCTCCATCCCCAGTGACGATCCATACACTCAATTCCGGTCGCGTGGCTTTTAATCCGGAAGCAATGGCAGTTGCCCTGCCATGGATCGAATGCATTCCATAGGTATTCATATAATAGGGAAAGCGGCTACTGCAACCAATACCTGAAATAATCACAATATTCTCCCGGGGCACTCCAATGGTAGGCATCACTTTCTGTACCTGGGCCAGGATAGAATAATCTCCACAACCGGGGCACCAGCGAACTTCCTGGTCGGTAACGAAATCCTTGGCCGTCAGTGGGGCCGAAACAGTGGCTGAACTAGTCATTGAAAATGAAATTCATGCAAATTACAACATAAAGGGGCTTCCGCTGGAATGGCTTTTGCCTACTTATGGAATAAACAGTTAAAAAATGAAAAAGTATCTAATGGCATGCGCGATTGTAATAGGGTTTATACTTACAGGCTGTTCTGCTGGCTATGTAGCCACCCGTCCCGCTGATGTGGTATATACCAGACCCGTATCTCCCGGTCCCGACTATGTTTGGATCGGTGGTGAATGGGAATATGGTGGGGGCACCTATCATTGGCGGGAAGGATCCTGGCAACATCCCAAGGAAGGACGTACCTGGAAATCCGGTTATTGGGAAAATGGAAACAAGGGTTACCGTTGGCATAGCGGTAGCTGGCAGAAATAGGGCCGTACCCATCAAAAAAAGAATAGTCTCGGCAATGCCGAGACTATTCCATTAAAATAATAGCGATTAATATCTGCTGTTACTGTTGCTGAAGTTATTTCTCTTCTGGAAATTACCACCGCCGCCGCTTCTGTTTCCGCCGCCGTTGCCGCCGGTACGTTCTTCACGAGGCTTAGCAATGGATACGTTGATGGTTCTGCCATCTACGGAAGCGCCATCCAATTCGGAGATCGCTTTTTTAGCAGCTTCATCGTCTGCCATTTCAACAAAGGCAAATCCACGTGATTTCTGTGTGAATTTGTCCAGGATAACTTTAGCAGATGAAACTTCACCGTACTCTGCAAAATACTCGTTTAAGTCTTCGTCGGTTACGTTGAAGCTTAAATTTGAAACATAAATGTTCATACTTAAATAAAAGATTAAATGATAAAAATACAAGCTGACTGAAAGCTGAAGTAAAGGCGACTAACTAACCGTACTGAAGATTGCGTAGCAGAATGTTTGTTCACTTACTAAATGCTGATCAACTCTAAGACAGCGCAAAGATAGGTTAAATAAACCAATTATCAACGGGGGTGCAAAGATTTATATGCAATGATGCTGCTGGTCAGCATCAACAGGCCGCCTAAAACGAAGGAGGCGCCCGGAAACAATATAGGCGCCTGAACGGAGGTGAAATAGGCAAATAAATTGGTCATCAACAGGGGCCCGATAATGGACGTAACACTCATCAGGCTCGTCAGAGATCCCTGCAACTCGCCTTGGGCATTGGCGGGTACATGGCCGGAAATAGCCGACTGCAGGGCTGGACCTGCAATACCGCCCAAACAATAGGGTACCAGTGCAGCAAACATCATCCAACTCTGGGTGGCCGCCGCAAACAAGAACATGCCAACCGCGTTTAACAGGAGCCCAAAATAGATGCTCCGGTCGTTGCCGATTTTTGGGGTAATCACCCGAATCAAAACGGCCTGAACAAAAGAAACCAGTACGCCCACCACAGCCAGGGAAATGCCAATGGTTTTGGGTGTCCACTGGAAACGATAGGCTGTAAAATAACTCCAGTTGCTTTGCACGGCATGGGAAGCCAGGTAGTCCACCGTCAAGGCCAGGATCAATCCTGCAACGGCGGGATACAATTTTAGATTTTGCAGGGACCCCAGGGGATTGGCCCGCTTCCACTCAAATTTCCTCCGGTTAATTTTTGCCAGGGATTCAGGAAGAATGAAATAGCCATAAAGCCAATTGAGAAGCGTGAGTACGGCCGCTGCATAAAATGGGGCGCGTATACCCCATCCTGTTAGCAAACCCCCGATTCCGGGTCCGATGATAAACCCAAGTCCAAAGGCTGCTCCTACCAATCCGAAATTTTTCGCCCGCGTTTCATTGTCGCTGATATCAGCGATATAGGCGGAAGCTGTCGTAAAACTGGAACCAGCAATGCCTGAAATGGTTCTTCCCAGAAACAGCCAACCGAAACTCGGGGCAAAACCCATAAAAATATAGTCGATGCCGAATCCGAACAAAGAAAACAGCAGTACGGGTCTTCGTCCAACCTGATCGCTCAGGTTCCCCAAAATGGGCGCACAGATGAATTGCATGAACGCATAAACAAACAACAACCATCCTCCTTCTTTGCTGGCCTGGTTGACCGGAATATGTTTCATTCCAGCAATCAACGCCGGCATTACCGGAATGATCAGACCCCATCCGATTACATCAATGAGCAGGGTGATAAAAATAAATCCTATGGCCGCCTGTTTTTTCATACCGGTCTTCAAAATAAAGTAAAACTAGTCCTTCTCAGGTATTTTTATTAGTTTGGTAGGCAGACGTCATGGTAGCGTATGAATAAAAAATTAATCATTTATGCAGGAGTGGGTTTGTTCATAACCGTTGGTGTGGCTGCTACCCATCCGCCTACTTCAGAATCCAGTTGTAAGAATTGCAAAGTGATTCCCAAAAATATTGATGACGAACAAATGGAAAGACTCATGCACCGGATGTCCCATGACCTGGGCTCGGGTTGTACGTTCTGTCATCCGTTTACAAAACCCGGGGTAAATCCCATGCGGGTCGATTTTGTCACAGATGAACTGCCGGCCAAGAACATTGCCAGAAAAATGATGATCATGACAGACAAAATAAATAAGAAATATTTTGGGTTTAAAAATGATTATTCTTTGGAGGCCATGAACAGCAAATTGGCGCTGAACTGCAATACCTGCCATCGGGGTCTTCCAAAACCCAACAACCACTTTAGCATTCCCAAATAACTACTGCTTGACTAATTTTTGTCGGTAAAGCAATGAACCCGTTTTTACAGAAACAAAATAAACCCCCTTGGAAAGATCCGATACATTCAGCTGAACGGTCTTCGATTCGTTGGCAACATGAATGTCCTGCAAAAGTTTACCTGTGATGTCAAACAGTTTGACTTCCTCTATCGGATTGCGATAGCTGTTGATGCTGGTAAAATCACTGGCAGGATTTGGATAAATTTCAAATCCAACGGCGGCATCAAAATTTACAGAGACGACCGGAGACAAATAAAAATTCCCATCCTTATCATATTCCTTCAACCGGTAATAATTGGTTCCCGTACTGGGGTTCCCATCATTGACAGAATAGTTTTGAATGGTTTCACTTTCACCCACGGCATTGACTTTAACCATCGTCTGGAAAGTTTTATTGTCTGTGCTCTTTAAGACCAGGAAATAATCTGATAAATGTTCCATGGACGTAGACCATGAAATCTGAACATGGTCATTGTTGATATTCTTTGCCGTGAAATTCAATAGTCGGACGGGCAGCGGGGTAATATCGCTTACGTCAAATGTAAATTGTTGAATTTGGCCGGATGACAGTGCCGTATTGTTGGCGCTGGTTACAGCCATCCCGTAGTTTGGATTGCTTCCGGGATCGTTTCCAAAATGTAAGTCCACCGAAGAACTGGCTTGTGTCCAAGTGACATTGTCCGGCGATGTAAACCCGGTATAATTGGTACCTGTTTTTATTACTTTCATCCAGGGTGTCGGATAAAGGGCTGGCAAAATTTTCGTGGTAACGGGACCACCTGCCACATCTCGGTATTCAAAAATAAAATTTGCCCCATTGTCCAGGGAGCCCATGAATGCGAAACGGGAGGTACTCGTCAGGCTGTCGCGAACCATGATACCCAGTTTGTTATTGGGATACAATTGATCCTGCTGAATCAAATGCCCATAGGCTTCGTAGTCCAGGTTATTGCTGTAGGTATAGGCAAACTGAAACTGATCGGAATTCCCGCCGATATCGGTTCCCGATCCTTGTAAGGTGTAGATATCTCCGTTTTTACAGGTGCTGCCTGCGACGCCGATATCCCCCACATCCAAATGAAAATATCGGACGGGAAACAGATCACAGTTTGTCACCGGACATCCGGTTGGGGTAAAGGATCCCAGACTGGTGCCTCCCGGCACGCCGCCGCAGACGGATTGCACATTATAATAATAGAGGTTACCGCAGGTGAGTGCGTTCAGGTTTATCGAATTGGTCGTGACATTGCGTACCAAATATTCCTGCGAAATATCCCGCCGGTAGTTCACGATGTAGTTGGCGCCCGCTACTGCATCCCAGGTGATCTGCTCAGAATTCGCTGTTAAGGGAGCTGCCGCCAACTCAGCCGGAGCCCGGCAGGGACTGGCCGGTGAGCCGAAAACCTGGATTTCATCGATCATATAGGAATTCCCGAAATTGTTGGTTACAAAATCCAACCGTACATATCTTCCGGTCTCCACGCTGTTGAACTCATTGTACAGCGTATTGTTGTTGGTTACCTGGTCCAGCGTCGTCCAGTTGGTTCCGTCGCTAGAAATTTCCAAATTGTATGCAATCGCATAGTGCTTGTCTGCCCAGGTAATGCCAATTCTACAGATGTCAAAGGTTTTAGCTGATCCATTGCCCAGATCAATATAAATAAATCCAGTGGCGTTCTGGCCTCCGGGTGGTGTCACTGATTCCCAATCCGTACTAAAGTTATTGTCTACTACGTTGGCAGCCGATCCGCTACCCGTGGATGAAACGGTGACCGGATTGCCCAGCGCAATGTTGTTGACACAACTGGTATTGGTTTTAATACCGTAACAAACCAGCTGGTTGGTACTGGCCGCTATGTATACTTTTCCCAGGGCAATGGTGGGACAAGAAAATTTATTGAAATATTTTATTTTGTCTGCTGGCACCATATCCGAATTCCATAGTTCTTGCGAATTGATGGCGCTCGCTTTGACAGCGTGCAAGATTCCAGCGCATAGGGTATTGTTCGCGTTGCAACCATTTTCTGCCTGATAGGCCCAGAGAATACCCGTTGAAGGATCTGTGCCGTTGGATGAAACCGATAAAAATCCGCCCATATAACCGCTGGGTCCCAGGATGGTCGAATTGGTTATAACATTTGAGCCGCTAAGCAATCCCGTGGGGGTGACGGGATAGGCCGACAATTGTGTATTTTCCGAAAATTGGTAAAAATAGGGAGTCGTACCGCCAAAGTAAGCAAAGGACGAATGCATGGTTGCACCGCCATTGATGGGCACGGTCTGCAGATTGTTGTTAGTCGTGGTGTTGTAACCACCCAGTCCCGATTTGTTCATGACATAGAGGTTGCCATCCTTACAACCCGTAACCGCCAGGCCAGTATTGGGTAGCAAAAGCACTTGGGTTGGGAAATCATCATCGGCGTCGTTGAGCGCTATATAATTGTAGGGCGTAAAATAACTGGAGAGTGTTAAATCTGGATTCAGTTTTATAACCCCCTCGCCCCTATTGGCTGGAATGGACGGAACAGAACTGGGATAGATATTTATCCGGTTGATATTTTGTTGTCCAGGGTCTTCAATCAACGAATTTCCCGTCGTAACATACAGGTTACCGCTTTGGTCCACGGCCGGCGCTGTTCCACTCATCCAGATACCTCCCCGACCGTCGTTTGGCGTGGCGCAATAGGCTTTGGTCTGGACAAGGGTTGTCGCATTGTAGCCAATGACCCAACCATGACTCGGATTGTTGTCGCAATGGGCCGCAAAGGCGATGTATACGATTCCATTGGACAAAACCAACCCAGCCCGGTTGAACTGACCACGGGGATTAAAACTGATGATTCCGGCACTTGTTTGTCCATCTCCGGTTCCGGCAGTAGTCGCCGTAATTTCAATCGGACTGTTTGGCCGGTCGGCGCCTGTGGTGATATCGATGGCGTGCAGGTATTGATGAAAACCGCTGGGTGGATAAGTGTATTCTTCAAAATGAACTGCAGGGTTCCAATTGTGGTTATCATATCCCGCCTCTGTTGGATTGGTTATTTTGGTTACGAAATACATGGTCCCGGCCAGTGTATCGATCACGGGTGTCCCGATAATACCCATATTCCCGTTGAAATCACCGTAGCCACCACCACATAAATCCGGGTGAATCTCTGAGGAATTAGAGGGACGACAAGAGGTGCAAGTTGGGGCCGGTGAAGGGGCGACAATATTTGAATAATTGGCCTGCCAATAGGGATCTGCATTGACATCTGCGTCAAAAGCATACACGGAATTATTCAAGGTCGTGACAAAAACCACATTTTTCAATCCCTTGTTGGGGATATTTACATTTAAGACGACCAGTGGTTGTCCTACGATTTTATCGTCTGTCTGGTGACTGAAATTGAATCCAAAAGTATTGGTGTTTACGTTGTTGGTAGTCAAAGTGGTTTCATAGGGATACCAACCTGTACGTGCCAGGTCGTTGTGTTGTGTCGCTACATTCTGAGCGAAGCCAACACTGGATATCAGTGCACAAAATCCACCAAAGACTATGGAAATAATTTTTTTCATAACGGTGTAGAATTGGCGGTTAGCCAAAAACTAATTCGGGATTAAACAATAATGATCGGTTTTGCTAATATTCGTCGCCAGCAAAGTCGGGTTCTTAGACAAGGATAAAAGACTCGGGAAGCGATCGATAGGAATTGATGGAGCTTAAAAATAGGTCCTGGTGATTTCAAATAAAATGGGGATTACAAAGGGTATTGGAGGGGATCAGAAGGACCACAAAATAGCCTGTATTTGTCGAAAATCCAAAGGATTGGGGGTGGGAAATACGGGATTGTACTTCAATTCGGTTCTCCCGCAAAGCCCGGCGACTTGCAAAATATCAGAGATTTTAATTAGATTGTATCCAAATTACCGGTTATGAACTTTAACAGGAAGATGCTGACAGTCACGATGATAAGTCTGTTTATCCTGATCGGGCTGGCTGCAACCAAGCCTCCGGAAGACCATAAATTTACCAACCTGAAAGTCCTTCCCAAAGACATTACCATGGAGCAGTTGGACAAAGTGATGGATAGCTTCAAGGAAGCCTTGGGTGTGAAGTGTAGTTTTTGTCATGCTCCTTCCAGCGATACATCCAATCATCACCTGGATTTTGCCAGCGACGCCAAACCCGAAAAAGAAATAGCCCGCAAGATGATGAAAATGACTACCAAGATCAATCACAAATTTTTCAGTTACAATAAAAATGAGCAGGGTGAAAAAATTCCGGCAGTTGAATGTATGACCTGTCATCACGGCAAAGAACACCCCGTTCATTAACACATCCGGTGTAAAGGATCTATATGCCCCTGGGGAAAAAAAAACTAATAGCCGGTTTTGTATTTGGTTCGATTACCTGGACGGCTATACTAGCCACCAAAGCCCCCGATCAAAAGGAAGAACCTTATACCAATTTGAAAATTCTTTCCAAAAAATTAACGGATGATCAGATGGATGACATCATGCACCGGTTTAATTCTGATCTGGGAGTAACCTGCTCATATTGTCATGTGCGGAAAAAAAATGTACCCTATCCGGAACCCATGGATTTTGCCAGTGATGAAAGGCCAGAAAAAATCCAGGCACGCAAGATGCTAGCCATGACCATTCAACTGAATAAAAAATATTTTCATATCCGTTTGGACGACAAACTGGAAATCAGACCCAAAATCTGGTGTTTTACCTGTCACCATGGCGTATTGATCGATCTAAAAAATCCATACAACCCCCATCCTCCACCGCCCGTCATCAGCCCGTAAAAAAATAGTGTAAACGCCAAGAGGACTGATCCGGACAAATTGCTTTAAAATTGGCCGGGCCAATGCATGCTGGGTAGACTCAATATTGTTTCAGTACTTTCTGCTGGTAGGTATTTGAATCCGTTTTTATTTCCAGCATATATACGCCACCCGCCAGGGTAGCCACATTTAATCTAATCACCTGCAATCCGGCGCTGTTGTCGGCACTCATGATTTCTTTGCCTTCTATGCTGAATAAGCGGACCGCCCGCACCAGTTCCTTACCTGAAGCGATGTTGACGGTCAGGGTCGCCGGATTGGGATACACGACGGGTAAACCATCCAATCCAAAATTGACCTGGACCACCGGAAATTCTGCCATTCGTCCATCGATATCATATTGTCTGAGCCGGTAGAAATTGACACCACTCACCGGATTCATATCTGAATAGCTATAGTTCTGATTTATGGTACTGTTTCCCACGGCATTTTGTGTAGTGATCAGATCAAAATGCATTCCGTCTGAGCTCCGTTCAATTGTAAAATGACTGTTGTTTTCCTCCATTGCCGTAGTCCAGTGCAGCGATACGTACTGGTTATTGATATTCTGTGCGGTGAAACTAACCAGGGTAATCGGCAGCGGACTTGAACTAAGAGAATTGTTGAAAACCGCCGTAGACAGTAGGGTGTTGTTTGCGCTGGTGACCGCCAGACCTTCCTGTATCAAACTGGTTCCAAATCCCAGGTCAACGGTGCTTCCAATTTGTATCCAGGTACCGGCCGTACCGGTTGGAGAAACAAATCCTGCATATTGTGTACCCGTTTTTTGAAGCTGGAGGTAGTAGGGTGCCTTAATAGCGGGCATAAAAGTGGTGACCGCATTTCCCCCGTCAGTCATCCGGTACATAAAAAATGCTCCGGAAGCGCTGGTCAGCCCGACAAAAGCAAAGGGCGCCGTATTGCTCAGGGTTTGTTTCATCATGATGCCCGCTTTATTGCTGGGATTGGTCGCATCTTGTGAAGTCACTTGCACCTGATAGGTATCGTCTCCCGTGAGGCTGAAGAACATCATCTGGTACTCGTCGTTAACTCCTCCTATATCCTGGCCGGACCCCTTGATGGTGAAAATCCCCTGATTCTGATTGATCGGTGTATAACAACTTGAGCCAGCAACGCCGATATCCCCGATATCCGCATTTCCATAACGGGTAGGCAGGGCGCCGCAGGGGGCCGTACAACCGGAGGTATTGAATTTCATGTTCGCCGTAAAAGCGCTCAGCTGGCCTCCGGAGCAAATCGTTTGCACGCTATAATTGTAACTGGTCCCACAACTGAGCGCCGAAAGATCCAGGGAATTGGTCGTCAGGTTGCTCCTGGATATCTGGCTGACGATCGCTGAATTATTATAGGTAACATTATATCCTGTGGCTTTTGGTACCGCTTTCCATGAAATATGGGCCGTGTTCTGCGTGATGGCACTGGCAACAAGATTGGTGGGCGACAAACAGGTAGCCGATGGCTGGCCAAAGACCTGCATTTCCTCAATGGAATAAGTTTTTCCCTGTGCACGGGTGATCCCGCGCATACGGACATATCGGCCACTGAAGGTCCCGACAAATGCGGTACTACTCGAGGCATTTCCTTTCACGTGGGTTACGGTGGTCCAGCTCTTGGGGTTTGCAACCGGATCCAGTTGGGTGGATTCCAGAAAAAATTCACTTGCATAAGCGTTGGCATCCCAATTAATGCTCACTTTGCAGATATCATAACTTCCTCCCAGGTCCACATAGATACTCTGCGGGTCAGAAGCGTTGCTGATCCATTCGGTTCCCAAATTGCCATCAAATGCTTTGGAAGCGTCATTGGCACCTCCTGCCGCCGGAGAGGTCGCAACAGCAGGTTTATTCAAAGCCACATTGTTAACGCATAGCGGATTATTAACCAGAATGCCATATACGTTCAGGGAATTGGAAAAAGTAGCGAGGTAGACTTTGCCATTGGCGATCGTTGGACAGGAAGTCTTGGCAAAATTTCCCACTGCGTCTGATGGATTGGTAGCGGAACTCCATAGCAGTTTGGTCACGTTGCTGGCGTTTACCGCATTGAGCACTCCCGGACAGGTACTGCCGTTGGCATCACATCCGGGGTTGGCAGAGTTGGTGATCCACAATATTCCTGTCGTCTCATCGGAGCCGTTGGAAGAAACGGACATAAAAGAACCGCAACTTCCGTTGCCTCCCTGCACATTTCCAACCACCGGACTGGAGAAATTGATGCTGCCGGGGTTTCCGGCTACCACAGGAAATGCAGACAAACTCTGTTTGTCTGCAAATTCATATACAAACTTTTTGGTCTTGCCGCCGAAATAGGCCAGGGAAGAATGAAACTGGGCACCGGTTCCTACATTGTGTTTTTGGAGTATGTTATTGGCGGTGGTATTAAATCCGCCCAGATTGGTTTTATTTAGGACGTACATATTATAATCCTTACAACCCGTTACCAACAGGTTTGTACCCGGGACCATCAGGACCTGACTGCCAAAATCCGCATCCGCTTGGTTGAGTGTAGTATAGTCCGTCGGCGTAAAATAGTCCGAAATATTCAGCTGTGTTTGAGAAGTTCCGAGTTGATTTGGAATGAGTTTAACAATACTTTCGCCCCGGTTTTGGAGTTGTGAGGGATCCGCGTTGTAACTATTGCCTGTGGCCAGATAGATATTTCCGTTCCCGATATTTTCAGCAGCGGGTGCTGCACCGCTCATCCAGATACCTCCTCTGCCGTCATTGGGTGAAGAAATAAAAACACTGAGCTGCTGTAAAGTGGCTGCATTGTATCCCAATAGCCATCCGTGATAATTGTCCCAGTCGCAATGGGATGCAAAGCCAATGTATAACACGCCGTTTAATAGTAAAAGTCCTGCCCGTTGATTTTGGCGGCGGGCATCAAAACTGATTCGCCCCGACACACTCCCGGGTGCCGTCCCATTAACAGTGGCCTGTATTTCAACCGCGGCAATTTTGTCGGCGCCGGTAGAAAGGTCGATGGCGTGGAGAAACTCGTGAAATCCTGTCGGTAAATAACTTGAACTGTTGTCAATAAGGCTTGGATCTACCGCACGGCAAACCACATACAAGGTATTCGAACTTTTGTCGATGACGGGTGTGCCGACAATACCAATATTGGTGGAAGTCGTGGAACCGGAATTGAAATCCGTATAGTTCCCGCAGATGGTATGCATATCGGCGGCATGGGGTGGTCGCATATTGGCGGGAGTCAGATTGATATTCCAATATGATCCAACAGACCCGTTGTCTGCGTCAAAGGCGTAGATGGAATTGTTGACCGTACATACATACACAACATTTTTTGTGCCTCCCCCTATATTTACACCCGTTACAATCAGTGGTTGCGCATAAATCTGGTCATCAACGCTCTGCTTAAACAGCAATCCAAAATTGGAGGCGTTCACGTTGGAGACATTCAACTGGGTCTCTGTTGAATTCCATCCGGTTCTTCCCAGATCATTGTGTTGCATGAGCACATCCGTCTGTGCATACAATCCCGGTCCTATCAACCATCCTGCGCATAACATCAAAAACCTTGGTAGAAATATCTTCATATTCATGATCTATTTGGCCCCGAAAAAAGATAAGTTTTTCCATTCGATGGCGGAACAATCGTTTATGACAAAAATCTAAGCAAACAGGTAGATAAC
>Ga0206938_1060_pt1 | contig 30492 bp, 18 predicted proteins | sample Alteio_BWOrgHeat_12_FD_152918 | JGI IMG/M metagenome (GOLD analysis project Ga0206938, IMG submission 152918) | Enriched cells from forest soil in Barre Woods Harvard Forest LTER site, Petersham, Massachusetts, United States -... | ecosystem: Environmental > Terrestrial > Soil > Temperate forest >... | reverse complement strand
ATTGGGTGCTGTCGATGACCAGTCCCGCAATGTCGACAAGCCATGCGCCTGAATGACTGATCGTATCGGTTGTTTTCGTGGTTTTCTGAACGACGGGCCGGGATGTTTTTCCAAACCGCACCGTGGCAGCGGTGTTGTGCAGGGCAATTTGCTTCAGTTTAAAATGCAGGGTGGCCAGGTCAATGGATTCGGCGGCGGTATGAAAATTTCCCAACCGGATACCGGCATCCAGGTTTTGCAATTCGTCCCGGTAGGCCAGGTTGATCTGAGTAAAATCAATGGTTCCCAGTGTCAGGTGTACGGGTTCGGATTGCTGGTTGCGCACTGAAATGGTGTCCGCCAGGTGCTGTAGGATGAGGATGGGTTTATATTGCCGGACGGTCCCTGAAACATCCCTGAGCGTGATCGTCGGAATATCGTAAGTCTGATGGGCCGGGTCAAATTTTTTCAATTTGGTATTAAAATCGCCGAGGTTCACCTGGACGGCATTGCCGGAAGCATCGTCCTGATAGAGCGCATGAATTTGATGAAAGTGCAGGGTTCCGATAACAAAGGCAAAACCCGCGCTGGTATCGACTTTAGCGGGCGATTTCGGTGGTGCCGACTGGAAGGCATCTACGATGAACTGATAGTTAAAGACCGAATCAGGCATCTGCCTTTTCACGTTCAGGGTCACGTTTTCCAGTTCCAGGTTGCTGACATTGATTTCTTTTTTAAGCAACCTGAACATGGCGATGGCCACCTCGATCTTGCCTCCTGAAAGAAGGGTATCTTTTCGGCGGTCTTCGAGATAAATGTTTTTGAGAATGATTCGGGATGGAAACCCAATATATAAATTACCAATCCTGACCTTTGTATGGAGTTTGTTCTCCAGAAAGGCTTCCGCTTTACCCCGTACATAATTTTGTACGGGACCGGTCTGGATCAAAATGATGATCAGCAGAAGAATACCAAAAATGATCAGGATCGTCGTAAGGGTAATACGAAAAATCCGCCTGGCTATTTTCCTCGCTTTTTCACTGATCGTCATACGCTTTACCGGGGTTTCCTGTTTAAAGCAAAGAGCAGGCCCCTTTCCTGTTTTTTATCAGCTGAAAAATAACACATGATACGGGGAAAATATTCTACAAAGAAAAAGTATTTTAAAAGCTTTATTCTTTTTCTTCTCCGATGAGGATTGCCCAGGGTTTCATACCGGGCACTTCTTCACAGATCAGCCGGAAGATGGCTGTTAAAGGAATAAACAAAAACATACCGGGAATGCCCCAGATCAGGTGCCCGATCAATACTACCAGGATGGTAATAAATGGATTCATTTTCATCTTGCCTCCGACGATATGAGGCATGATCACATTGGCATCCGCAAAATGGGTGACGAGGAATACTATGCCCACTGCCAAAACATGAGGAGTTGTCCCGGTAGCGGTTGTGATCAGCATGGCGAGCGCCATACAAAAATAAATACCCAAATAGGGAATAATATTCAGCACAGCCGCCATAATGCTGATCAGGAGGGCAAATTTGATTCCGATAATCATCAGGCTTGTAAAAATGAGAACGCCTACTACGCTCATTTCAATCAATAGGCCCACCACATAACTGTTGATGAGCTTGCGGATCCTGGAAATAACGGCCTGGACTTTTTTATCGTGCGTCTTGTCAAAAAGTTCAATGACAAACCGCATCAACAATCGGCGGTATTGTAATATAAAGAAAGTAAAAATGAAAAAGAATATCGTCAGTATAAGTGTCTCTGCAATACCCATGAAAGTCGTAGCTACAGAATTAACGGTCGAATTCATAATGCCTGTAGCCGACTTATTCATATAAGCTACCTGCTGGGTATTGGTGATATGATATTTTTCACTGATCCAGTCCTGCACATCCTGCCACTTGTTTAGAATTTTCTCCTGCAGCGAAGGAAGATCTTTTGAAAGCCGAACAATCTGGTGGCTGAAGAAATAAAATAATCCTCCGAACAGAAACATGAAGACAAGCAAGGTGGTGATGGATGCCAGGCTCCTGGGGAAGCGATGCCTTTCTAAAAACAGTACGGCGGGGTGAAGCAGAATGGCCACCAAAAAGGAAAAAAACAGGGGAACCAAAAGGCTTTTACCCATCCACATCAAAAGCAAGATGAGTGAAATCGCAAAAAGAGTAAATGCCAATCGGGCATAAAATGGAAATTTCAACATGAGTATAAAATCCAGTTTATAAATCTTCCAATAATGTTACGATATTTTCAACTGAGAAACCAAAATCTTTCCTGCCGGGTAAAATCACTGATTCTTTACTTTTGTTGTAAAAGGCTGTTTGAAAAAATTTACCCGCCTTCTCTTTCGCTTTTTAAAAATCTGCGGAATCGCGTTGCTTTCCGTTATTCTCTTGCTTTTCCTGGCACCCTACCTGTTTCCAGACACTGTCGGTAAACAAATCAAACAATGGACCAATCACTCCATACGGGGGGAATTAAATTTCAGTAAGGCACGTTTGTCTTTTTTTACTCATTTCCCCTCACTGACTTTGACCCTCTATGATGTTGACTTAAAAGGTTCAGCCCCCTATCAACAGGACACCTTGTTGTCAGCACAAAAACTGGGATTCGGCGTAAACCTGCAAAAATTAATTTTTAATCACCAGGTCTCCATCAATAAAATTTATCTGAACGATGCCTTTATCCATGTGCTGGTAAATGAAGCAGGTTTGGCAAATTACAATATTTATCAACCCGACTCTGCCCAGACATCAACCACCCCATCAGACTCGACCGCTTCCCTGCACCTGGAAAAAATAGTGATAAAAGACAGCCGCTTGGACTACAACGACCTGTCCGTACCTATGCAAATTCAAGCAGAGCATCTTTACTACGAAGGAACGGGCGACCTGAGCAAGTCCATTTTCGATCTGCAATCTCATCTTCAAACGGATTCCATCAATTTTACCCTCAATCACCAACCCTATGTTCGGCGCAAGGCTTTTGATGCAGTGCTGACCACTCGCGTAAATACAAAAACTCTTGCCTTGATTTTTGAAAAAATCAAACTCCGGGTCAATAAACTTAATCTTGAGCTGACTGGGAAACTGGATTTTCTAAAAAATGGTTATGATATCCAATTGGCGCTTTCTTCTCAAAAGGCAGAACTGTCTCAGTTGATAACCATTTTCCCTCCCCAATATCTGGACTGGCTTCGCCAAACTACAGTACGGGGAACCGTAGATCTTTTTACCACACTCAAAGGAAAATATATTGCTTCTACGGGAGAAATGCCGGATTATGGTCTGCAACTCTCGGTCCACGACGGCTATATTGCTTATCAAAACGCGGCATTACCGTTGAGCAGTCTTGCCATAAAAGTCGGACTGGAAATGCCTTCCCTGAATCCAGAAAAAATACATTTACGCCTCGACTCCTTCAGATTTAACTTGGACAAAGATCTCTTTCAAGGTCGATGGGAAAGCACCGGACTCAGTGAACCCGAAATCCATACCCGGATCCATGCGGGCATTGACCTCAAGAATTTAAAAAAAGCCTTGGGATTCACGCGGTATGATCTCCAAGGACAATTGCAGTTGGACTTGATGGCTGAGGGGAGGTATTCAAAAAAAATCATCCAGCGTTCGTTCAGAAAAAAAGATACGGTACTGGCCAGTATTCCTGCTTTTGATCTGAAAGGCAGTCTAAAAAATGGTCTGATTAAATACGAGGGAGTACCAGAGCCTGTTCGGGATATTTTTTTGCTCCTTCAAGCCTCCTGCAAAGATCATGACTACCGGCATGCCTTCTTCCAGGTCGATAGCCTGCATGCCGTTGCTTTGAACAATTATTTGGAAGGCAGGGGAATCGTCCACGCGTCGGTGGATTTTCCGATGGATTTGAGCCTGCGGGGAGTTATCAACCTGGCAGACATTCAACGGGTTTATCCCCTGGACAGCTTGCGACTTTCGGGCCTGCTCAAAATCAATTTGAACAGTACCGGTAAATATGCTCCCGAGCATCATATGTTTCCAAAAACAAATGCCAGTTTGTCTTTGGAAAACGGATTTATCCAAACCAAGTATTATCCACATCCCATTGAAAAAATCAGTATAGAAGCAAGTGCGCTGGATGAACGGGGTGATTTGAGTGGCTTATCGCTCACGGTAAAACCATCCGGTTTACGTTTTGAAGACAAATCGTTCTCCTTTCAAGGGATGATGAACAATTTTGATGACCTGGCCTATGACCTCTCGGTCCATGGAGAACTTGACCTCGGACGGATTTACCAGGTTTTTGACAGCCGGGATGCCTCGCTCACGGGACTCATCCGAGTCCGCGCACATTTTAAAGGAAAACAAAGCGACGCAACCGGCGGAAATTATGGGGCCTTGAACAACTCCGGCGATCTCTCGGTAGAAAACCTGCAATTCACCAGCGAGCTGTTTCCGAAACCTTTTCATGTCAGCCAAGGAAAGTTCAGGTTTGACCAGGACAAAATGTGGTTCGAAACATTTTTGGCAGCCTATGGAAAATCTGATATCCAGCTGGACGGATTTGCAGAAAATGTGATCAATTATGTTCTTGCAAAAAACGCGGTATTGAAAGCCCATTTCAACCTGTCATCAAAAAATATTGACCTGAATGAATTTTCAGCATTTGCCGGATCCGCCCCTTCTTCCCATCCTGGAACTGAACCCGCTCCCGGCGTAATATTGGTACCCACCAATTTGGATCTGACGCTAAAGGCCGAAGCAGAAAAAATCGAATACACGGATATTACTTTGAGTAATTTCCAGGGGGGTGTAAACATATCCGGAGGCGGCATAACCCTGTCTGAAACCGGCTTTGAGCTGATTGGTTGTCAGGTAGCCATGAGTGGAAAATATGTTCCCCTCAATCCACTCAGTTCCAGTTTTGAATATTCGTTGCAAGCAAAAGAATTTGATGTGCAAAGAGCCTATCATGAAATAAAATTATTTCATGATCTGGTCAGCTCAGCCCAGCACGCTTCGGGCATCATTTCAGTGGATTATTCAATCAGTGGAAAATTGAATGAAAAAATGTACCCCGTTTATCCATCTCTGAAGGGTCAGGGGGTATTGAGTGTAAAAAAATTAAAATTCAACGGATGGAAATTGTTTAATACCGTAAGCAGCGAATCAGGAAAAACCGAATTAAAAGACCCTGATTTTTCTAAAATCGACCTGAAATCCTCCATAAAAAACAACCTCATCACCATCGAAAGACTGAAATTCAAAACCGGTGGCTTCCGGATACGCTTTGAAGGGCAAACTTCCTTTGACAATAAAATAAATTTCAAAATGCGGATCGGCCTTCCTCCTTTGGGTATCATCGGTATTCCTTTGCGTGTTACCGGTAGTTCCGATAATCCAAAAATTAAGCTGGGCAAATCAGATACCGATCCTTTGCAGGAGAAAGAAGAATAACCGGCAATTTTAAACGGTTACCGGTACTGAATCAGTGTGGGTTGCGTAAGGGCAAAAATGGGGAAATTAAACGCTATCACAGAAGTGATGGAAATATACAAACCCTTGGGGCCATAATAAGAATTATAGGTATGGTCGACATCAGGTTGGTAACTGGCTGAGATTTGGAGCGTATTAAAGGAAAGATTTTCATTTCTGATCTGGCAACCCAGGGTAAATCCAGTATAAAACGGGCTTTTAAAAATAACGTCTTTCTGAGAAGCCAGCATCGATGCCTGTAAGAGCAAATAGAAATTAAATTTAAATCCGTACACGCTGATGGGACTGTAATAATTTGTCTGGGCACTTAAATTCAACCGTTGAAAATTGTTATACAACGTGTTTCTATAACCGTAAATGCCGTTTTCTTTATTGATGTTGAGGGGCATAGACTGGTACACGACGGGATTGAAGCAAATCAGGTAGTCTGCATGCAGGAATTCGCGCATTTTCTGTCCTTTGAATCTGAACAGATTGCTGTAATAATCGGTAGCGATGTGCAAAACGGCATCCTGCGACTGCTCATGTTCCCAAAATCCACCGAGTCCTATTGTCGTGCTGATCAGGTTTTTGCCCGGCAACCAGTATTTCTGCACCTGGATCGCCGTATAAGGTCTTCGCAAACTGTCCCAGTAGTCGAATGCAAAAGTAGCTGAATAGGTATAACCCATGGGAATATCCTCGGTTCTTCCGAATCCGAAAAAATAATTGGTTTTGAAGAAGTCCTGGTGATAAACGACAAACTGTCCCATGATAAATCGATGGTTGTTAAAATTCGACACCGTATCGAGTTCCGGCTGAGAGGGACGTTTGGTAAAATTCATATTGAAATGCCTGAATTCAATACCGAAATTCGGATCCTCGCTGTTGTATCCGGTCTTTTTATACTGGTTGGTAAAATTATAACCACCCCAATAGTCGATCAGGTTGTATTGGTAGTTGCGATAAGCAGAATCTGGCAGGTTGAAGATGTTCACCGACTTATTTACCGACAGCGTCAGGCCACCCGTCAGGCTGGCCCAGGTGCTATACAGGGGGCGGTTGATGGTGATGTAGGCAGAATTTTCGTATTGACCCGTATCCACATCCGGCTTGTCATTTAACATGGTATATCCCACTGCGACATCGGCGAAAGATCCGGCGACATTGTATTTTGTATAACTGGCCCCTGTCCGCCATTGGGGTGTATAGAGATTATCCCAGCTGAATCCAAGGGCCACTTTTTGTCCAGCTCCGAGCAGATTGTTGTTGAATACGGTCGCCGAGGCTTGCGTATTGTTAAAGGCAGTAATTGAACTTCCGTATTCAAATACATCTTTGGTCAACACGACAATATCGATCGAGTCATTGTTTTCATAGCTATTGATCACATAGATACGGGCGTCTTGAATAAAGGGCAAACGGCGCAAATAACGTTCATTGTCAACCAGCTTATAGGCGTTCACCGTGTCCCCCTCTCTGAAAAAGAGCGATTGTTTGATCACCCAGGTTCGGGTATCATAATGAAGCTGGTTGGCAAAGCGAATCAATTTTGAAGGAACCACTGTGGTATCTTCGATGGTCGTACCGAATACTTTTAGCTGATTATAATATACATACCGGATTTGTTTGCCGCCATAGACATCGAAACTGTGTTCTCTGTTTTTTAAAATCAGCACTGTCTGATATGGCCGGCTGCATATTGGTGCGCGCTAATTTTTTGAACAGGGAGTCCCTTTGTTGTTGGTCGGTGATGATATTTAAATACTTGACGATATTGCTCCGTTTCTTGGGTGTTTCGCTTGAAACCGGAGGTTTGGGAACGGTATCGGCCTGGATAAAAACACCAATACCATTCCCGGCTTTCAGGCCTGAAAAAATGCCCAAAAGCAAAGACAGTAAGACAAATCGATAAATAATATGCAAAAATGTATTCAAAATTCTTCGCGCTGCTCTTTAGTCTTCATACCCGGTGGTGCCAACATTTTTTTCGACAGGAAGGTAAGGCAATGGCTCTTAGCCAGTGAAATTCAACCGAAATAAACCCAAATCCAGGGATTCCCAAAATTATTTTGAAAAATTAGCATACCCGTTTCGTTTTCAAAATCTTAACAAGTAATAATCCAGGCCGTCCGGCGTTAGAATTCAGGCTGTTTTTGTGGTTTTTCATGCCTATTTTTATTGGATCTGCACCTAAACTGACTCTTCCATGGTCCGAGCGCTGACAGCGTTTTTTATACTGACTTTCCTTAGCTGGAACGCTTCCGGACAGCTCCTCCGCTCGGAACCCCGCCTTAAAAATGGGTTTCTACCGTCCGCCAGCAGTCTCTTAAACCACAAAATAAACCACCCCCTTTGGCAATCCACGCGTTTGGGGGATGACTACTTCGTCCTGGTTCAAATGAACAAGATTGCCAACCCCGAGGACAAAGAGGCCCTGCAAAACCAGGGTATCCGCCTGGTCTCCTACCTTTCGGCAAAAACCTATCTGGCCATTTTTAAACAGGCTCCCACGCCAAGGGCGGCTGCCGATATGGGTATCTTAAATATTTATGCCATCCCCGCTTCCTTGAAGTGGAATGCCGGCTTGGGCAAAGAATTGGGAAAGACAAATCATGACTTCCTGGCCGTGGGTTGTTATCCCATAGACAAGCGCCAGATAGAATCCTTACTGAAAGCAGCCGGTGCGGAAATCGTTGAAACAAAAATTAAACCCGATCATATTTGGTTTGTCCGGGCCACCCTTCCTGGAATGGAAAAACTGGCCCAACTGCCTTTTGTCAGCTCCATCACGCCCATACACCTGGAAGACGTTGCCTTGAACTATCATAGTCATGCCTTACACAGTGTGAACGCACTCTGTACACCCGTCGGCAGAAATCTCCTGGGAGAAAATCTGGTACTGGGTATAGGAGACAATGCAGATCCTTCGACCCACATCGATCTGGCAGGAAAACTCATCATGCGTACCGATGAACCGGTCAATGACCATGGCACGCATACCAGTGGGACTTTAGTAGGAGGAGGTATATTAAATCCACTCTATACTGGAATGGCTCCCAGGGCCAGACTGGTCGTCAACGATTTCAGCAATATTATTGTAAACAGTCCGACCTATGTGGCCGATTATCAAATGCCGCTTTCCAACAATTCCTATTACAACGGAGCGGCTGGTTGTCCTGGAGATGGGGATTACAATGCCTTGAGTAATTATGTGGATTCGCAAATGATTGCATTTCCCAAACTACTGCATGTATTTGCGGCGGGCAATGACGGTTACAATATCTGTAGTCCTTATACACAATCTTTTGCCACCATCAAATCCGGATTTCAAACGGGAAAAAATATCCTGACCGTCGGATCCATGTTCTATGGTACCTACGTAACCGGGGGAGGTTCCAGCTGCGGACCCACCAACGACGGTCGCATAAAACCGGAAATTGTCGCCAGCGGTGTAGACGTTACCTCCACAACGCCCTACAATACGTATGGTTCGATGAACGGAACCAGCATGGCCAGTCCCACTGCAGCGGGTATTCTGGCCCTGATTGTGGAGCGGTATAAACAATTGCATGGTGGCCTCTATCCCGACGCTGCTTTGTTAAAAGCCCTGGTAACCAACAGTGCAGACGACCTCGGAAATCCAGGACCTGATTTTACTTTCGGATTTGGCATGATCAACGCAAGGACTACCGTGGAAGCCCTGGAGCAAAATCATTATTTCAGTGGGGCACTTACAAACAATGGCACCCAGTCGTTTACCATCCCTTCTTTACCTGCGGGGACCTACCAACTCAAAGTATTGCTGTATTGGGCGGATGCGCCTGCTCAGCCGATGGCTGCCACCGCGCTTGTCAATGACCTGGATCTACAGGTCTCTGATCCTTCCGGCACCGTGCACCTGCCCATGATCTTGGACCCTTCACCTGCTGGTGTTTCCGCCAATGCAAAAGAAGGAGCAGACCATATCAACAACATTGAGCAGGTCGTTATTACCAACCCACCAGCCGGCAACTATACACTCAGTGTAAACGGCGGTTCAGTTCCCGTTGGACCCCAACCCTTTTATCTCGCTTATGAAATCATTCAACCATCGGTTGCCCTGGAATATCCTTTCGGAGGAGAAACCTGGGTACCCGGACAAACGGAAATCATTCGTTGGAGCGCTTATTCCGGAGATCCCAATACCTTTTCCCTGGAGTATTCTCCGGATGGAGGAACCACTTGGAATATGATCAACAATGCCATCTCTTCTACCAGTCGTTCTTACAGCTGGGTCGTGCCGTCTATCGTAACCAACCAGGCACTGGTTCGAATAACGAGAAACATCGCGGGATATCAGGACAAGAGTCACTATCCTTTTACAATTCTGAATCAGCCCGTCCTAACGGTCACCAATACCTGCCCTGGATATGCTCAATTGAGTTGGAACAGTATTGCCGGCGCCGATTCTTTTGATATCTTAAAACTGGTGGGTGATACGATGCAGGTTTTTGCCCATACGACCGATACCACCTTTTTATCCACCCCACTCGATCAAACTACCAGTTACTGGTTTGCAGTTCAGGCTGTCCATAGTGGTACCGGTGGCAGGCGTTCGGTCGCGAGGAATATTATTCCCAACACGGGTACCTGTGCCGGGACGGGATTGGACAATGATCTGATCCTGGATTCCGTTCTTTCTCCCTTAAATGGGCGTCAGTTTACAAGTACTCAGCTGGGCATTCAGCCCATCAGTCTGGAAGTGAGAAACCCGGGTAGCCTTGCTACCGTCGCTCCGATCAGTTTTTCATTTCAGGTGAATGGTTCTGCTCCCGTAACGGAAATATCCGCTACTTCCCTTGCTGCCCATTCTACCAACACCTTTACCTTCTTACCTGCCAATAGTTATGATTTTTCAGCCCCAGGCGTTTATAATATCAAGGCCTGGGTTCATTATGGCGCCGATACCATTCCCGGAAATGATACCATCCAAACTAGGATCAAAAACCTCAGAAACGATGCCCTCCTACTGAATCCATCCTACACTGAAAGTTTTGAATCGGCTACCGATCAGTCTTACAATTACGCTACTCGTGGACTGGACAGTCTTGACCGCTCAGATTTTTCCAATTCTGTATCCAACGGAAGACTGAATACTTTTTTCAATAGCGGATTTGCCAGAACAGGCGTCCGAAGTATTTTACTAGATGTTACGGAGCAGGGTATATCAGCGGCTGATTCGCTGACCAACACCTTTAACCTTTCCAATTATTCGACGTCGGATCAGATCTGGCTTGACTTGTATTTTAAAAAGCAGTCCGTGGTTCCCGGATTACCCGGAAATCAGATTTGGATTCGGGGAAACGATCAGGCGGCTTGGCTACCAGTGAAAAACCTGGGAGATCCCACGGATCTACCTGGCAATTATATCAAACTCAACCTGGATCTGACCGGTCTGCTGGCTGCGGCCGCCCCGGTTCAGACGATCAGCAGCAGCTTTCAGGTCAGGTGTGGTTCAGAAGGAAAAACGCCTGCTGGTTCTTCCAATCCCATGGCCCTTCCGGGAGGTGGCATTAGTTTCGATGATTTTATATTGACCCGTGCCCAAAATGATATCGGCATGCAAGCCCTTCTTCAACCCAGTGTGAAAGGTATTTGTTCGCTTGGAAATGCTGAAAAAATTACCGTACTCATCCGCAACTACGGAACCATTCCGCAAATGAATTTCCCCGTAACCTTTGTGGTAAATCAGGATACCGTAACCGAGATGATAGCCCTTCTGCCTGCAAAAGACAGCCTACAGTATACCTTCATGAAAACCGTCGATATGTCTGCTTATCAGACCTATCATATCAAAACCTGGGTTTCTAATCCGACGGACAATTACCGGAACAACGATAGTTCCAGCGACTACAATATCCAGACAACGCCTTTGATCAGCCATTATCCCTATCTCGAAGGATTCGAAAACAACAATGGCTATTGGTACAGCGGAGGATTAAACGACAGCTGGCAATGGGGAAAACCGGCCAAGACGGTTATTCATAAAGCTGCCAATGGCACCAATGCCTGGGTTACCAATCTGACGGGAAATTATAACGACAACGAATATTCGTTTTTATATTCACCCTGTTTTGATCTGACAAGTCTGACCAGGCCGGTTTTAAGCTTCAGCCATATTTTTCAGACCGAAGACGATTGCAATTGCGATTATCACTGGGTAGAATACAGTCTTGACGATTCTGCCTGGACCATCCTGGGAAACAGTGTATCGGGTGTCAACTGGTACGACGCCTCTATTCCCGAAGCTTGGCAAAAATCTGATCCCCACTGGCATGTCTCCAGTTACGACATTCCTGTGACCCCGCCTAAAATCCGTTTTCGGATCGTCATGTATTCTGACCCAGGAACAAACTATGAAGGAGTGGGTATTGACGATATTCATGTTTTCGAAAAAGCACCGGTGTTTTCCGACAGCCTGACAACTACGATGGTTCAGCCAGTGAGCGGCTCCAGCTGGGTTGATTTTGATGAAAATGGAAAAAGAATCTTGTCCGTTAATTCTGGCGGTCAGGACCTGGGAAATACCAAACTTACCCTGTACCGGGATACGGCTACCATCCGGGACACTGCCGGACAGTATTATGGACAAAGAAACTGGGTGATTCAGACCACCAACCCTCCTGGTAGCGAAGTACAGGTCCGTTATTATTTCTCTGATTCAGAAGCCAATAAACTGATCAATGCCACTGGATGCAGCGCCTGCTTGAATATAGAAGATGCCTATTCGGTTGGCATCACCCAATACAACAGTCCAAAAATATCAGAAGAGGACAGCAGCCTGCAGAACAATTTTCTGGGAAGCTATCTATTTCATCCCTCACAAAAGGATGTACAAATCATTCCCTACGACAATGGATATTATGCGGAAACCCGGGAACAGGGATTTGGGGAATGCTGGATGAACGGAGGAGGTAAGAACCAGGACCATCCGCTGGCCGCCTGGTTGAAAGATTTTACCGCCACCCTGTCTAGTGGTATGGGCATCCTGACCTGGGTCAGCTGGCAGGAAGTAAATTCTACCAAATACCTGGTTGAAAAAAGCCGGGATAGCCTGCAATTTGTTCCCATTGGCACGGTTCCCTCCCAGCCACACCTGGACTCTGTTCAGTCTTATTCTTTTACAGACCAGGGCCTCTGGAACGGAAGCAACTATTACAGACTGGTCCTATATTTTCAAAACGGGGATAGCCTGGTCTCACCGGTCCAAAAGCTGGATTTTGCATCGGCCCCGGATTCTGTCCAGGTATTCCCCAATCCGACTTCCGGCGATTTGACCATCAAAACCCCTTCGACCTGCCGGGAAATACAGATATTTGATGTACTGGGCAGAAAAATGATGGACCGGGCCGTATCCGGGACGGTTGAACAGGTATCCATTGGCTCCTTTTCACCGGGTGTTTATTTTCTTAAGTTGTTCACAGACAGTGGAAATAAACTCATAAAACTGGAAAAAAGATAGGAGAAATGTGCTTGAAACGCACTACCTTTGCCGACTATTTAAAAAAGTGCTCATGAACAGCCGCAGAGAATATGAACTTGCGTTTGTGGGACTAAAGCCCGGAATTCATGCGTATGAGTATAAAATAACAGATCGGTTCTTTGAGGCATATCAGCAACAGGATTTTTCAGATTGCCAGGCGGAGGTAAAGCTCTTTCTGGAGAAAAATCTGGGGTTTATGTTGTTGCGGTTTGAAGTCACAGGGAAACTGAATGTTTTTTGTGATCGGTGCGGAAATCCCTTGCCGTTGGATCTGTGGGATGAATTCCATTTGATCGTCAAACTGGTGGAAGATCCCGAACTGATGAACCAGGAAGAAGAGGATCCGGATGTGTATTATATATCCAGAACAGAATCCCATCTTCACCTGGCAGACTGGATCTATGAGTTCATTAACTTAAGCATTCCCGTACAGCGGATGTGTAAGGAAGATGAAATCGGAGGACCTAACTGCAATCCGGAAGTTTTGGCTATGCTCAAAAAAATGGATGCCAGTGCCTCTCAGGTGGAGAACCCGTTATGGAAAGGACTTGAAAAGTTCCGGAACCCGGAATAGTTTATAGATTTAAAAATTGATGAGTCATGCCAAATCCCAAAAGGAGACACTCGCAGCAGCGGAGTGCAAAAAGAAGGACGCATTACAAAGCTTCTAAGCTGACCCTGAGCAAGGATTCAGCTACAGGCGAATTGCACGTGCGCCACCGGGCACATGTAAGCGAAGGAAAATTATTTTACAAAGGCAAAGTTGTTTTGGAGAAAGCGCCATAGAATAATTTTTCATAGCTTATAATGTAATCAACTGGATGAATATTGCATTGGATATGATGGGCGGAGATTTCGCACCGGAAGAACTGGTGAAAGGAATCCGCGATTATATGTCAGATAACCCTCCGGCAACCGTTTCTTTGATCGGTGACGAGCAGAAGCTATTACCCCTGCTTGCCCAATATAAGATCCCAGCGAAAACCTACCGGCTGATTCCTTCAACCGAAGTAATCGAAATGCACGAGCATCCCTTAAAAGCGCTTAAGGGAAAACCCAATTCTTCCATCTCGGTTGGATTTCATTTGCTTTCCACAGGAAAAGTAGATGCATTTATAAGTGCGGGCAATACCGGCGCCATGCTGATCGGGTCTTTATATACCATTAAACCCATCGAAGGAATTTTGCGACCGACGATCGGTACCATCGTTCCGATGGAAAACGGCGCCACCGGTCTATTATTGGACGTGGGTGCCAACGCCGATTGCAAAGCAGAACACCTTAATCAGTTTGCTACCCTGGGTTCCCTGTATGCCAAAAATATTCTAGGGATAGAAAAACCCCGGGTTGGATTGATTAACATCGGTGAGGAAGAAGGCAAGGGCAACGTGCTGGCCCAGGCAGCCTATCCCCTGCTTAAAGAAAACAACCAGATCCATTTTATCGGAAACGTAGAAGGAAGGGATGTATTCCTGGACCATGCCGACGTGTTGGTTTGCGAAGGCTTTACAGGCAATGTAATCCTGAAACTGGCCGAATCTCTCCATGGAATTATGGAACGCCAGAACGTACATACCGAATATTTTGACCGATTTAATTTTGAAGATTATGGGGGTACCCCGGTACTGGGTGTAAACAAACCCGTCATCATTGGCCACGGCATCTCTCGCGCAAAAGCCTATAAGAATATGCTGCTCCTGGCACAAAAGATGATTGAGACCCAACTTTTGGAGAAAATGGCGCTCTCATTCAAAGCTTAAAAATAGGCTACCGGCTCATAAGCCGGATTCTGTTCTACTGCCATCATTTATCTGGCCCTTTCATTGCTGAAAGGATCTAGCTGCCTACCCATTCTGCAAAGCATTGCTGCAATAGTGGACGGACCGCCCACTTTCCGATCGCTCGGAAATCAGAATTTACATGGCATTTCAGCATGCAAGGTTTACCCGCAACATGTATTACTACATGAAGCCGTAGGCTTTTACCCTACGTTTTCACCCTTATCCCCATTGACGAGGACGGTTATTTTCTGTGGCACTGTCTGTATCATGATGCCCGTGCATGGATGACCCCGGCTTTTAACCGGTACATGGCCCTTTGCTGTCCGGACTTTCCTTCCTCCGGGCGAACCCAGAGAACGATGGCCCGGCCGGTAGCCCGCGCGAATTTATATAAAACGGAGCGTAAAACCCATCGGTCTTCTCTTGCGGGTTAATCAGGGAGGGAGGCTCGCCGAAGACATCTGAAAAAAAACAGAAACCATTAAAGTCTGAAATCGGCTAACCAATGGGGAAGCTTACAGAAATATCTCCGTCGCACCGTAACCGTATCTGGGATCATACTGGTTGATGAAGGAACGCACTTCCCTTCTGGATTTTAAGATTTCATGAATTTCATCTTTGAGTTTGCCCGTACCCACTCCGTGAATGACGATGAGATTGTGCTGGTGATGGGCGATGGCCAAATCCAGGTATTTTTCCAAAGTATTCAGCTGAAGCGTTAGGATTTCAAAATTGCTCAGGTGTTGCCATTGAGGAACGAGTTTTTCAATGTGCAGATCTACTTCATATTTGGCAGGTTCCAAATGATGGCGTGATTGTTTTGCATCGTAGATCTTGTCTCCCCGTCCCCCGGAAGAATTAAATTCCGATTTATCCTCTTCTAAAACACGGTCTGGATATTTATCAAACAATTTGTAGGCAAAACTCGCTTCGCCTTTTTTTCTGATTTCATCCATTTTTGAAAAGACTTGTTTGGCCCTGAGCCTTAAATTGGTTTCATAGTGTGTCGCCTTGGATTTTTCGGGCTGAAGAAGACTAAAGTCTATTTCAAAAAGTGGCGCGTCATTAAGGTTTTCAAAGGGCATGTCGTGTAAATAAAAATCTTTGGACGCCCCCAACTCATTGGTGAGACTAAAATCCGGTTTCCCGGCGTAACTCAGCTTATATTGGAATACGAGGTTTTTTTCGGTATGATTGACCAGATAGATCTTTAAGCTCTCCACCACTTCATCTCCAAATTCATCCGTATCAGAAACCGGCAGGATCCGCAGCCAGCAGCCATCCATCGGATGCTGTATTTTTTTTGTTTTATCAAGGGGCAGCTGATCTACAAAAGTTTTTGATTTTTTTAGCGGCAGGGATTTTTTTTCGGTAAATCTTTTGAAATACGGAAAATCCAGCTGATCGATATAGGCTGGAAACTTAACTCCCCGCACCTGAACCATTACCATTTTGTCATTGATCATCTCCACGACCTCGGCTTCCTCGTTGGAATGCAAAACCGTTACCTTATCCCCTATTTCAAATTTCATTTTACCGGTATTATGCCCCTGGTCCCCGGCCTGCACTGAAGGATTTCCAGTGACCGGCGGGAAGGGTTAGACCCCAAAATTAGTGGTGTTTTACTCAACATTTCCACCAATTCAGGCGCTCGTCCAGCAATCATTTACGGGTCGGAAAAACTTGGTTTATTCCGCCCGCAAACTTTGAACCGGATTGGTCAAAGCCGCTTTTATACTTTGAAAACTCACGGTAAAAAGGGTAATGGCCAGCGTACCCAGCGCCGTCATCACAAATACCCATCCTGAAATCCCGGTACGGTAATCAAAATTCTGAAGCCAGCGAGCCATCAGAAACCAGGAAAGGGGGGCGGAAATAAAAAACGAAAGAAGCACCAAGCCGACAAATTCTTTGGACAACAAGCCCCAGAGATTAAAAACCGACGCGCCCAGTACTTTGCGGATTCCAATTTCACGAATGCGTTTCTCGGCGACAAAAGAAGCCATGCCAAACAGACCCAGGCAACTGATCAAAATGGCCAGACCCGCAAAGCAGGACGCCAGTTTACCTATCCTTTCTTCATTTTCAAACTTTTTTGCGTACTCCTCGTCTATAAATTGATAAATAAAGGGCGAAGACGGATCGAATTGATGGTATATGGCTCCGATTTTATTTAACGCTTCGTGCATACCTGCTTTTTCATTGATCCGGATATGGATGTGGTCTAGATGGCTCCAGGGCCTGGCATAATAAAAAAAAGTTTGTTTGGGTGTTGCATAGACCGAACGTGAAATCATATTTTTTACCACTCCGATGATATGATAGCGGCCGTTCCCTTTCCATTCAATCCATTCACCAATCGGATTTTTCAATCCCATGTAACCAACGGCTGCTTCGTTGATAATCATGGCTGAGGAATCGGAAAGGATGGAAGGCGAAAAATCACGTCCATCTTTTATCTGCCATCCAACCGTCTTTCCGAAGTCCGCTCCGACCGACATGCTGTTGAATTCTTCCTGAAGTTCAGGATCCTTTCCTTTCCAAAGTAAACCGCTGTTGCCATTATAAATATCGGTAATGGCACTTTCCGATTCCGATACCTGAGATACGGAGCCGGTCTTCAATAATTCATTTCGAAACGCCGGGTACTGCCGGTTGATTTCTTCTGTCTGTAGGGGCAGGATGATGAGCTTGTCTCTGGAATAGCCGACCGGCCGGTCTTTGGCATATTGAATTTGTTGAAAAACGATCAGGGTTCCCACAATCATAACTACGGAAACAGAAAACTGGATTACCACCAGTATTTTCCGGGGAATGGATGCCATACGTCCGGTACGGAACCCTCCTTTCAAAACCATGACCGGATTGAAAGAGGATAGATATAGTGCCGGATAACTTCCAGCTATCAGTCCTGTAACCACACTGAAACCCAAGCCCATTAGCCAAAACCATGGATTTATCCAGGGTATTTGAATTTTTTTATCTGACAGGCCATTGAAAAACGGCATGGCCAACCATACCATCCCCAGCGCAAGCAGGAATGCGAGCATTGCTACCAGACCGGATTCAATATAAAATTGTCCAATCAGGTGTTTTCTCAATGAACCTATGGATTTGCGAATACTGACTTCCTTCGCCCTTTTTTCTGACCGGGCCGTAGAGAGATTCATAAAATTGATACAGGCCAGTAGCAGCACAAATCCTCCAATCAAACCAAATAACCACACATATTTTATGTTGCCGCCCATGTTGACACCATTTTTAAATTCTCCGTATAAATGCCACTGGTTTAACGGATGAAGAAAAAGAACCGGTTTAAACCGGGCATCTTCGTTGTTTCGAATTCGATTCATCTTTGCATCCCGGATGTTCCAGGAAACGGTATTCATCTGTGCGTGATCGGCAATCTGAACCAGGGTCTGGAACCAACTGGCGCCCCATGGATTGTTAAACCGGGTATCATAGTGCTCACTGGCGACCAGGAGTTGCCAAGGCGCAATAAAATGAAGTTCGGAAAAGGAAGAATTTAAAGGAAGATCTTTATAAATACCGGTCACCACCACACTCAATTTGTTGTCAATTAGAATGGGCTTCCCCATGGGATCAGCTGATCCAAACAAATCCCGGGCGGCAGATTCAGAAAGTAAAATCGATGCTGGATTCTTGAGTCCCGAACGGGAGCCCCGGACCATATCCAGGGAGAGCATATCGGTAATACCCGGCTCCATATAATTTCCGCTGACTTTAAGGTGTTTATCCCCGGTCGTTAAAATCCTGCCGGCAGTCCAGGCTGACATGACAACATGTTTGAACTGGCTACCATAACTATTTCTGAGTTCATCTCCCAAAGGGTAAGCTTCCGAGTTCCAAGTCTGTATTTCACGGTTGATGGATTGGTTTTGCATAACGGCTGCAATTCGATCGCTATTGGGAAAACTCTTGTTGAAGGAAATTTCATCCCATATCCAAAATCCAATCAGCATGGCCACGGCCATGCCAACAGACAAGCCACCGATATTGATCACGGAAGAAACACGGTTCCTCGTCAGGTTGCGCCAGGCAACAGTAAAATAGTTTTTAAGCATGGAATCGTTTTAATATTGAGATAGATGGGTAAGCAGGCAATAATGGTATGGTCGTTCACCGTCAATTATTTGTTGCATGGGACCTGGTAATATAAAAGCCGCAGGGGTGAAATGCGGGGCATTGGGACGACCAACCGACGATCCTTTCGCGGACACCAAATGACCGAATGCGCACAGTTTTGCAGGGGACCCGTTCCATTAATTGTTTGATTCATAAGAAGATAAGTTATGGCATTTTAATTGAACCTTCTTACCGGTTGAATTCTACTGGAAAAGGAGCTCGTGCTCCTGAAGAGACTAAAATAAATCCCTTGATAAAAAATTACCTCCTGGTCGCCTGGCGCAACCTGCTCAGAAATAAAGCCTTTTCGTTTTTGAATATCTCAGGCCTGGCGATTGGTATGGCCAGTGCCGTCCTGATCCTGCTCTGGATCCAAAACGAAGTGAGTTATGACCGGTTTCACAAAAACAAAAATACCCTGTATGAAGCCTGGAATAAAGGGGTGTTCGATGGCAAATTAAACTGCTGGGACAACACACCGAAAATATTGGGACCCACCTTCCTGAAAGACTATCCAGAAGTCGAGCAAATGACCAGAAATTACAGGGGTTGGTTTGTCACTTCTGCCGGTGATCGGAAATTTTCGAGCGAATACCTGATTGTTGATCCGGCTTTTCTGAGCATGTTCAGCTTTCCTTTTATTCAGGGAAATCCCAAAACAGCGTTGAACAACCTTTATTCGATTGTGATCACTGAAAAAATGGCGAAGAAGATGTTCGGTACCGAAGACGCCATGAATAAGCAGATCAAAATTGACAGCAACAATTTTACCGTGACAGGAGTTCTCAAAGACCTTCCTACCAATACACGATTTAGTTTTGAATACCTGCTTCCTTTTCAAATCATGAAAAAACTGAATTTCGATGACAACAATTGGGACAATAATTCGGTCAATACCTTTGTTCAACTGAGACCACAAACCAATCCGGAAGTATTCAATGCCAAAATAAAAAACATCAGCCAGTACAATTCGAAGGGAAAGGTGAAAGAAGAGATTTTTCTTTATCCGCTGACCAGACTGAATTTATATGGCAGCTTTGTAAATGGTAAAGAGTCCGGAGGAGAAATTGAAACGATCCGGTTATTTATGGTGATAGCGGCCTTCATCCTGCTGATCGCCTGCATTAATTTCATGAACCTGAGTACGGCAAGAAGTGAAAAAAGAGCCAAAGAAGTCGGCATTCGCAAAGTCTCAGGTGCTTATAAATCTTCCCTGGTGCTGCAGTTCCTCGGTGAATCGATGCTGATCGCAGCTATTTCTGGTGTACTCGGACTCTCCCTTGTCCAGCTTTTTCTTTCTCCTTTTGATCTTTTGATCGGCAAAGAATTAACGCTTCCCTATGCCAATGCCTGGTTTTGGTTCTATGCCCTCGGCTTTGTTTTCATCACCGGTGTCCTGGCTGGAAGTTACCCTGCATTTTTCCTTTCTTCCTTCAAACCCGTCAACGTATTGAAAGGAAAAATTAAAAACTCAAGTGCGCTGGTGACACCCCGCCGGATACTGGTTGTATTGCAATTCAGTTTTGCCATTATTCTGATTATATGTACCCTGGTGGTAGTAGAGCAAATCAGCTTCGCAGAGAAAAGGGATACGGGTTATGACCGCAGCCAGCTGGTATTTCATTTTGCTACCGGCAATTTGAATAAAAATTTTCATCTGGTTAAAGATGAATTGATTCAATCGGGCATTGCCACGTTGGTAAACCGGACAAGCTGGCCGCTTACGGAGGTCTGGAGCGACACCTGGGATATCACCTGGCAGGGAAAATCTCCTTTCGATAAAACCGATTTTTTCCGTTTCAGCACCGATGAAAATCTGGTAAAAACAGCCGGCCTGCAATTGCTGCAGGGTAGAGATATGGACCTGAAAATGTATCCCACAGATTCAACCGCTGCCTTGTTAAACGAAAGCGCCTTGAAGACCATGGGATTTAAAAACCCCATCGGGCAGGTAATTTCTGATTATGGAAGAACTTTTCATGTGATCGGGGTCGTTAAAAACTTTATACTTACTTCTCCGTTTGATCCCGTTGCTCCCATGGCTATAGAAGGCATTACTTCCACTACAGGATTGAATGTGATCAATGTCAAACTCGCGGCAGGCACCAACGTGACGGAAGATCTGAACAAAATGGGAGAGATATTGAAAAAATACAATCCTGAATATCCTTTTGAATATCATTTTGTGGATGAGGCTTATGCCCGAAAATTCGCCGATACCAAGAAAACCGCTACCCTGGCGGCCTTGTTTGCCGGATTGACTATCTTAATTTCCTGTCTGGGATTATTTGGTCTGGCTTCCTTTATGGCCCGTCAGCGTTCCAAAGAAATTGGCGTAAGAAAGGTATTGGGAGCCTCCGTATTAAATCTTTGGAAAATGCTATCTAAGGACTTTCTGATGCTCGTCCTTATTGCGCTTTGTGTTTCCATACCCGTGGCCTATTATTTTATGCATCAGTGGCTACAGGACTTCGAATACCGGGCACCGCTTTCCTGGTGGATATTTGTTGCAGCCGGTGTGGGCGCCATGGCACTCACGCTGCTGACGGTGAGTTATCAATCGATTTCAGCAGCATTGGAAAATCCGGTCAACAGCCTCAGATCAGAATAATTACTTTTAAACCCCCGGGATGATGGACTTTAAACGATCCATCTGGACAAATTATATGAATTTTCTGACCAATATCCATTTCACCGTTGTCGCTATTTCTTTTAAAATAACTCTATGCTGAAGAATTATCTCACGATCGCCTGGCGCAATCTGACCAAACACAAACTGTATTCTGCCATCAATATCGTCGGCCTCTCGATTGGTATGGCTGCCTGTGTGGTCATTGCCCTGTTCGTTTATTATGAGAGAAGTTTTGACCGAATGCATTCAAAAAATATTTACCGGCTAAACGAAGTGCAGAAATATCCAGGCATGTTGTCTGCACAAAAAGTGGCTCTTTCGATGTTTCCAATGGGTCCCAGCCTTAAAAATGAATTCCCCGAAATCCTTAATTATACCCGTGTACACTGGCAGGATGACTTTCAAATGACTTTTGGAGAAAAGAGAATCTACTATAAGCATACCTATTATGTGGATACTTCCTTTTTATCCATATTTGATTTTCCCCTGGTAAAGGGCAACCGGCTCGAAGTATTAAAAAAACCAAACAGCGCCGTGCTGACGGAGTCAGGCGCCAAAAAACTTTTTGGTAGCGCCGATCCCATCGGCAAAACCATCACCCATTATTCCGGCGATACGGTTTCCTTTACTGTAACCGGAATCATGAAGGATATTCCGGATAATTCCCAGTTTCAATTCGAGGCCCTTTTTTCCTTTAGTTCCGTTTTCAATCCGGATTGGATGAACAACTGGGGTGGGAACTGGTTAAATACCTACTTCGAACTGGCGCCTGGAACCAATGTCACAGCCATGACCAAAAAATTTCCTGCATACCTCAAAAAACATATGGCGCAGGGCGATCAATGGAAGTTTTATGAACTGTTCCTGCTTCCCCTGCAAGATGTTCATTCCAATTCCGCCGATATCGGTCTGGATTACCTGAACTACCAAAAATTTGATAAGAATTATACCAATATTTTCGTCATCATCGCCCTGATCGTTTTGAGTATTGCCTGCATCAATTTCATGAACCTCTCTACGGCCCGATCATCGGAAAGAGCAAAAGAAGTGGGAATCCGCAAATCCATCGGCGCTCAGCGGTTTCAACTCGGTATTCAGTTTCTCGGAGAAACCGTACTGCTGTCTCTGATCGCGCTGATGCTGGCTACGGTGTTGGTTTTTCTGGTACTGCCTTATATTGAAAACCTAAGTCAAAGAAATCTCCAACCCCTGCTTTTTGAGCACAGCGGCATCCTCTTGTCCATTTTGATCGGGTCCATTTTGGTGGGAATTGTATCGGGAATTTATCCGGCCATCTATCTTTCTTCCTTCCAACCTTCCAAAGTTTTAAAGGGAGGAGCGGTGACCACAAACAAGAAAGCAAACTTTAGGAATATCCTGGTAGTAGGCCAATTTGTAAGTGCGATTTTCCTGATTATCTCCACCATTTTTGTTTTCAGGCAACTGGATTTTATGCAGAAAAAGGATCCGGGATTTGTCCGCGATCATATGATCACCCTTACCCTGGATGATATCACTTATCGGAAATATGATTTACTAAAAACCCAGCTCTCAGCCAGTCCGCTGGTGGCCGGTGTTACGGCCTGCCGGGATCAATTGGGTGGACACCTGGATCAGACAGGGGTAGAATTTAAAGGAGACGGCCCCACCCGTCAACTTTCCACTACCATTCTGATGGTTGACCCCGATTATATGCAGGTTTATAAATTGAAGCTGGCCTACGGCAGGGATTTTTCTCATGAAAAACAAGCCAATGGCCGGGAGTATATCCTGAACGAAAGACTGGCTTCGGAGTTATTAAAAGACAATCCCAAGGCAGATATGGCTTCCCTGATCGGAAAGCAATTCGGATTTGATTCTTTGGGCAGAATAGTAGGTATTGCCAAAGATTTCAATTTCAATTCCCTTCACTATAAGATTGAAACCATTTTTCTTTACAATCAAAAGGAATGGGGATTTGGAACCCTTTCCGTGAAAGTAAATGGCGATAAAGCAGATCAGGCGCTTGCGCTCATTCAAAAAGTATGGCAGGAAAACTTCCCGGGTCATCCCCTGCAATATCAATTCCTCGATGATCACTTCAAGGAAGTCTACCGGACCGATTCCCAGATCACTCAAATGGTGGGTATCCTGGCTTTCCTGGCCATATTGATCTCCTGTTTGGGTTTATTCGGACTTGCCTCCTATTCGGCTGAAAGAAGAATCAAAGAAATTGGTGTACGCAAAGTACTTGGAGCCTCCATGACCAGCATCGTCGCTTTGTTATCCAAACATTTTGTCAAACTCGTCATCATCGCCAATGCGATCGCCTGGCCACTGGCCTGGTATAGTGTGAACCGGTGGATGCAGGACTATGCTTACCGGCTGGAAATGAGTTGGTGGGTATTTGTTTTATCCGGCGTGGCGGCTCTTGCCATTGCACTGATCACAGTAAGCTTTCTGGCAATGAAAGCTGCGGCTGCCAATCCGGTGGAAAGTTTGAGATCAGAATAATGGTTTGTTTTTGCTGATAAAAGGCTTCCATTAAACAAGACCTGAAAAATTTAAACATGAAAACAGAAAATCCTGTTTGCGGTTTCCTTTAACCGGGCCTGTCGGCAAGCTTGCTTTTCCTTCTTCCATAAAGCAAATAAATAGAAAGTCCGAGTCCCATCCAGATGAAGAAAACCATCCAGCTTTTCGCCGGGATCTCAATCATGAGGTACAAACAAAACAAAACGCCGAAGACAGGAATCACGGAATAATTGCGGACAAAGGTCAGGAAAGTAATATAGATGGCAGCAACTAGAAAGGTAAGGAACAAAATTTCCTGGTAGGATTCGGCATTCAGATTGGATAGAGCATCCAGGATGCGGTGACGGGAGAGCAACATAAATGCCAGAAGACAAACCGGGATGATGTATTTACCATTCAAATAAGGTATCGAGAATTTTCCAGGAACCTTATTGAGACGAGGTAAATACAACACGCCTCCGCAGACCAGCACAAAGGCAAACAGGGTTCCGATGCTGGTCAGATCTGTCATCAACTTATCATCGACCACCAAAACGACGATTCCAACAAAAAGACCGCTCAGGATAGTAGAAAACCCAGGTGTTTTAAACCGGGGACTGATCCGGCCGAAAGCTGGCGGAAGCAAACCGTCCCGGCTCATACTCATCCAGATTCTGGGTTGACCGATCTGGAAAACCAGGAGGACTGAGGTAGACGCCACCACAGCGCTGATGGAAATGACAAAACCAATTTTATGCATATTGATCTTGTCAAATACATAGGCCAGGGGATCGGCGACAAATTCAAATTCCTTGTAGTTGACCAATCCGGTTATGACGAGCGCCGTAACTACATAAATCACCGTGCAGATCAACAGCGAATACATCATGCCTTTGGGAAGGTCTTTTTGCGGGTTGGTACATTCTTCTGCCGTAGTAGAGATGGCATCAAAACCGATATAGGCAAAAAATACAGAGGACACACTCTGCATGACGCCGCCCATACCCTCTGGCAGAAACGGTTTCCAGTTACCGGTTGTGCCGGTAGAAAAAATGAGCCAAAATCCCAATACTGCAATAAACAACAGCACCACCAGTTTCAGGGTCACCATAAAATTGGCACTCTTACGGCTTTCATTGATCCCCACATAGGCCAGCGCAGTGATCAGCATGACGATGATAAATCCTGGTAGGTTGATGATGAACTTGACACCGCCAATGACCGGTGCATGAAGAAAAACGGCATCTGCAACCGGTTTATGGGCTTCCAGGGCTGCCTGGTAGGTCATCTTAGCCGACTGATACCCGGTTGCCAGCCAGTCGGGCAGGTGAATGCCCATATTGCGCAAAATATTATTGAAATACGCACTCCAGGAGATCGCAACGACCACGTTGCCGATGGCATATTCCAGGATCAGCGCCCATCCAATGATCCAGGCGATCACTTCTCCGAAACTAACGTAAGAATAAGTGTAAGCGGATCCGGCAACCGGAACCCGGGACGCAAATTCGGCGTAGCAAAGTGCCGTAAATCCGCAGGTAATGGCGGTTATCAAAAACAGAAAGATGACCCCTGGCCCACCATGATAGGCAGCCGTTCCAATCGTGGAAAAAATACCCGCGCCGATGACCGCGGCAATACCCATGAACGTCAGATCCCGGACCCCCAGGACCTTTCGCATCTTTTGCTCATGTGCATCACCCAATCCCGCTTCAGCATCCCTGATTATTTTATCCAACGATTTCCTGCGGAAGATTGATGAAGCCATAGATTAATTATACGGTGGAGCAATTGAGCAGCCGGAAGATAAGTAATTTAAGTTTTACTTTATGGGTTAAGCGTTCAATGTGGCGCTGGGTACCTTGGGCTTTGAGTTTGCCAGGTATTTCTTCATAAGATCATGATAGTTCTTACTAAGGGGCACCAACGGAAGACGGAGTACATTTTCGATAATACCGAGTTCTGACAAAGCCGCTTTTACACCTGCCGGATTGTTTTCCACAAACAACAAATCATAGCCGTCTATGAGGGCGTCGTTGATTTTTTTGGCCTTCTGCAGGTCGCCTTTAAGTGCCGCACGAACCATACTTGAAAATTGTAATGGAAAACTATTGGCCGCTACACTGATCACTCCTTGCATGCCGATGGCAATCTGCGCGAAAGCCAAGGCGTCGTCTCCACTGACAACCAGGAAATCAGCTGGTCGGTCTCTTAGAATCACAGAACATTGGGCCATATCCCCTCCTGCTTCTTTGATTCCACCGATATTGGGCAGTTCGGCCAGTCTAAGGACGGTAGATGCATTGACATTCCGGGCAGTTCTGCCGGGAACATTATAAATTAAAACAGGAATGGCTGAAGCCGAGGCGATGGCCTTATAATGCTGATAGATCCCTTCCTGAGATGGTTTGCTGTAATAAGGACTGGCAGAAAGGATGGCAATGGCTTGATCGGTAGGAAGTTTCTCAATTTCCCGAATCACTTCTTTGGTATCGCTGCCTCCCGCTCCGATGACGACCGGCACGCGCTTGTTTACCACGTCGATGGTAAGCTGGGCGATCCGGATTTTTTCGTCACGGGATAAAGTGGAGGTTTCTCCTGTAGTTCCGAGCGTAACGACATAATCCACGCCGTTGGTGATAACAAATTCAATTACCCTTGCCAGGGCCGGTTCATCGATCTCCTGAGCCGAATTAAAAGGGGTTACCAGGGCGACGCCGGTTCCCGATAAATGATCGATCAAATTACTCATGATGCACAGCTATGTTTTCAATGATTTCGGGTTCAGGCTCACCGTGATGGATAATGGTCGGTTCATCAGGCAATTCATCCCAGAATCCCATTCTATTAAATTTCTCTATTCGATTGTTAATTCGTTGTTCAGGCGACTGACTTTGCAGTTCCTTAATGGTTTGAATGATTTTTGGTTTCAGCAAAGCGGCTGCTTCATTATAATCCCAGTGCGCCCCTCCAATGGGTTCTGGTACAATGCCGTCAATCAGTCCAAATCCGAACATATTATCTGGTGTGAGCTTCAGTTCTTCCGCCGCTTTTTCCTTCTGGTCCCAGGAACGCCAAAGAATGGAGCTGCAATTTTCAGGGGAAATAACGGTGTACCAGGAATTTTCCAGCATAAAAATCTTATCTCCCACTCCAATTCCAAGGGCACCTCCTGAAGCGCCCTCACCGATGATCACACAAACGACAGGTACCCGGAGGCGAATCATTTCGTAGATATTTCTAGCGATCGCTTCACCTTGTCCCCTTTCTTCTGCTTCCATGCCCGGAAAAGCGCCGGGTGTATCTATTAGGGTAACGATGGGTTTATTGAATTTCTCTGCCAGTCGCATCAGGCGAAGCGCTTTGCGATAACCTTCGGGATTTGCCATACCAAAGTTGCGCATCTGCCTCATTTTGGTATTGGTCCCTTTTTGCTGACCGATAAACATTACGGTTTGTCCATCGAGTTGCGCAAATCCTCCCACCATGGCCTTGTCATCTTTCACGTTGCGGTCACCAAAAAGCTCGATAAAATTATCGGTCATTTTCTCGATATACTTCATCGTATAAGGACGGTCCGGATGGCGGCTCAGCTGTACTTTCTGCCAGGGCGTAAGATGGGCAGTAATATCCCTCCGGCGCTCGGTTACCTGATCGTATAGTTTATTGATGGAATCGGAGAGGTCAACCTTTGTTTTTTCTGCCGTTTGCCTGAGTTTTTCTATCTCGTCGAAGAGTTCCTTGATTGGTTTTTCAAAATCCAGAAATTGCCGGTTCTTATCCAGGGGCATAGGCTTGTTATATGGCGTAAATTTAAGCTAAGCACAAAATATAAGAAAGTTTAATTCTGATACTCATTGATTTGATTGTGAGCTAATTCTGAGAAAAAAGCCTTTGGAAAGTTTTGATGTAATGGTTGGAAAACCATTATCTTTGCCCTCCCTCGGATGAAAAATCCCTGGAAATAGAAGGATCGGTAGTTCAGTTGGTTAGAATGCTGCCCTGTCACGGCAGAGGTCGCGGGTTCGAGTCCCGTCCGGTCCGCTAGGTACCTCCTCCAATCTTCAAAACCCTTTAAAACCCTTGATTTTAAAGGGTTTTCTCATTTCTGGGATTCGCTATTCTTCGCGATTTTTCGTATTTTGTTTCAGTAAGGTTTCAGTAATTCCAAAATGTTTCAGTAACGCCGGGTCAGGCCAGTATCAAGTTTTACCTCTTTGAAACGTCCAAAAAGGAAGGAGTTTTGCCCATTTAAATGCGGATAACTTATGCCTGCAAAAAAGCAGAACTCCATACTGGTTTCACCAGCACTAAAAAGGACTGGAACGAGGCCAATCAGAATACCCGCAACAGCACAACCGTTAACCGGAAACTGTCTGATAAGAAGTCGGCGGTATATTCCTTCCTGGAAGACCTCGAAAAAGAAGGTAAACCGGTATCGGCCGCTATCCTGAAGAATCTGCTAACCGGGAAAACCATGGTCAAGACCCGGATCCTGGATTACCTGAAAAACCATATCGAAGAAATTATTACCCGGGCTCAAATCAAGCCGATCTCGATCAATAAATATAAACAGTCACTCGCATCTCTTCAGGCCTACATCCCCGAAAAATACGGGGTGCCCGACCTCACTATGGACCAGATTACTTATGAGTTCATCAATGGCTATGACCTCTATTTAAAGAAGTCCCTCGATCTCCATAAGAACACTATCAATAAATACCATTCCCGGCTCCGCACCCTCCTACTCCGCGCCCTAGCGGAAGGCATTATTAACAAACAGCCTTATGCGAACTTTAAACTGATCACTGAAAAAACAAACCGGGAGTTTTTAAGCCAGGCTGATCTTACGCTTTTGATCAATACCAACCTGTCCCATAACCGAAGCCTAGAAAAGGTAAAAGACCTGTTTGTATTTTCCTGTTATACCGGTCTCCGGTTCCAGGACGCCCAGAATCTAACTATTGAAAACCTGACCAGTTACAATAAAAAAGCTTTCCTCCGGTTCGCCCAGGAAAAAACCGGTCGGGTTATCGATATCCCCCTTTTACTCGCCGCAAAAAAAATCCTTGATAAGTATAAGAATGAACCTGAGAGGCAGATCCTTCACAAACTTCTGCCCAAAATCAGCAATCAGAAGGTGAATGCTTATTTAAAAACTATCAGTGATCTGGCTGGCCTAAAGAAAACCCTTACTCACCACATGGCCCGTCACACCTTTGCAACAACAATTTGTCTGATCAATGGTATGCCCATGGAAGACGTTAGTAAATTACTGGGACATTCAAGCCTGAAGACAACTGCTATTTATGGCAGGATTACACAAGACAGGTTGCAAAAGAGCATGGAGAGAATAAACAAAAAAATGTAATGAGCAAATATGCTAAAACCTCTATTTATATTGGTCACTTTTCTTGCAAGTATTTCGGCTGTCGGTCAAACTGTAAAATATCTTGATATAATAGGAAAATGGTATGAAATAAAGCACAAGGACACGGTCAACGACTTTTATTTCCATGACACTACGCTGTTTTATGCGAAGTTTCCAGGTAAACAATTTGATCAAGACTTGCTTGAAAGATTCACCTATAAATTAAAAAACAATGGCTCTAATATGTTTTTAGAATTTACAAAGAAAGACAGTAGTTTCAGATACTTTGTTTTGATATCGAAGATTAACCACGAAGAGATATTAATTCAGGGGAATAAAAAAATGGACTCTACTATTTTAGTCAATCCAGAAAATATAGATTCTAAACATAATTGGAGACTAACAAAGTACCATGGGCGTCCTGCAAACGCTAAAGAGGGAAAACCAGAACAAAATTAGTTAATCGGGGATAATTCAATAGAAATGGAAAAAGTTAAAATATATTTTCTATTATGGGTTTCCAAATTATACTTTTGGAATAGCCTATTGGATATTAACGACGCTTGGTATTATTATTAATTACTCAACAATGCATTCTTCTTCATACCTGGCAATGTCCGGAAGTTTTTTTAGATCTTAGGGAATGATTTGCTGGGTTATTTATTGGGTCAGGCTAGTCAATACAAAAAAAACAAACTCGTCGGGTTGTCAGTTGGGATTGCCAGGTAACTTGTCCTATTTATTAATGTTTTGCAACTAGCCCTATTTTTGGAACTGTTCAGTAGCTCAATAAAACTTTGAACCACTAAATCTGCCAATGATTTTTCCATTCGTAGTAGTTTTTAAAAAGAGATTGGAAATAAATACAATCTTAAACGAGAATCAAATACTACTACTTTTAAAAGATAAGATTCACGAAATGGACATATTCTCACAACTAATAGATAAGAAAATAGTTGAAAACATATTTTCCTTCAGAGTAGATCTTAGGAAACATCGAAATGGAGGCTGCTTTGATGGAGTAAATAAAGGATTTTTTGAAGTAATAATAGAAAACGGCTATCTATTAGTTATATATTCTTATACAATTTGGAGTAATATA
>Ga0206938_1059_pt1 | contig 30661 bp, 27 predicted proteins | sample Alteio_BWOrgHeat_12_FD_152918 | JGI IMG/M metagenome (GOLD analysis project Ga0206938, IMG submission 152918) | Enriched cells from forest soil in Barre Woods Harvard Forest LTER site, Petersham, Massachusetts, United States -... | ecosystem: Environmental > Terrestrial > Soil > Temperate forest >... | reverse complement strand
GATCATTGAGCGCCTAAACCTGAAAAACCTAAAACCAGCGGATATCGGAGACGATCAACCTTTGTTTGTGGAAGGGATCGGACTGGATTCCATAGATGCCCTGGAACTGATCGTCTTATTGCAACAGGAATACAATATTAAACTGTCCAACGCCGAAGATGGGCCCAGGGTCTTCCATACCATCCGGACGATGGCCGACTACATCACTGCAAACAGTCAGCCTGCAAAGATTTCGACATGAGTCAACCTGTATTCATTGCCGGAATGGGTATCATCACCTCCATTGGAAACAACCTGCAAACCAACCTGCAATCCCTGGAAATGGGACAGACCGGTATCGGGAAAATGAATTGGCTTTCATCCATACACCGCGATGAACTGCCGGTGGGAGAAGTAAAATACAGCAACGAAGCATTGGCGTTGATAACCGGTCTTTCTCCTAAAATACCCCGAACCGCGCTGCTTTGTGGGATCGCAGCCCAAGAGGCACTGAAGGATGCGGGATGGAACGAAAGGCTGACCGCCCGCACCGGATTTATTTCTGCCAATACCGTCGGTGGCATGGATAAAACAGAAAAATTTTTCAACTTTTTTTCCAAAGATCCGGCTTCGGGCAAACTAGCAGATGTCGTCTTTCACGAGTGTGGCGCGGTTACCGAATTAATCGCCGATTACTTGAATATCCGTCATTTTGTAAGCACGGTCAGCACAGCCTGTTCGTCCTCTGCCAACGCCATTTTTACCGGAGCCCGCATGATCCGGGAGGGTTTGTTGGACTTTGCCCTGGTCGGGGGAGCCGATGCCTTAACCCGGTTTACGCTCAATGGCTTCAATACCTTGATGATCCTGGATAAAGACCTCTGCAAACCCTTTGATGAAAACCGCCGGGGTTTGAATTTGGGAGAAGGTGCCGCCTACCTGCTACTCAGTTCGGAAAATGGCTTGCAGCAGCTTCAAAAAAGTCCTTATGCGCGGATCAGTGGATGGGCCAACGCCAACGATGCTTTCCATCAAACCGCCTCCTCTCCTGGAGGTACCGGCTCTTACCTGGCCATGAAGGGCGCCCTGGAGACTGCAGCGATCCTACCTGGGGATATCGACTACATCAATCTGCATGGAACGGGTACGCAAAACAATGATATCGCAGAAGGAACCGCCATCCAGAAAGTTTTCGAGGGAGATACCTATCCAAAAATGAGCTCTACCAAAGCCTATACTGGCCATACCTTGGGCGCCAGTGGCGCCGTGGAAGCCGTGTATTCGGTCCTGGCCATTCAGCATGGAATCATTTTTCCCAACCTGCGGCTTCAGACACCGATGAAGGAATTTCCTTTTCACCCAGATACCGAGCTCAGGAGAAACCAAACCATCCGCCATGTTTTATCCAACTCGTTTGGTTTCGGCGGAAATTGTTCATCTCTTATTTTTTCGGCCGCTTAAAAACTTTTATGAAGATCTATATCCGATCAACTGGAAATATTTCTCCGCAGCACAGCCTGGATAAAACATCGTTTTTTTTATCCCGGGTAAAAACAACCCATAATTATTTTAAATCCCTGGAACCCGACTACGATGATTTTGTCGACAGCAAGATGATCCGTCGCATGAGTCGGGTGGTGAAAATGGGCGTAGCTGCAGCCATCACCTGTTTGCGGCAGGCAAAAATGGATTGCCCGGGTTCGATCCTGACAGCAACAGCCTATGGTTGTCTGGAAGACAGTGATGCCTTTCTAAGAAAAATGATCGAATTCGATGAAAAAATGCTGAGTCCTACGGCATTTATCCAGTCGACCCACAACACGGTTGGTGCTCAAATCGCCCTGTTGCTCAAATGCCACCATTACAACAATACGATCGTGCACAGCTCCTTTTCTTTTGAAAATGCGCTGACAGAAGCTTCCTTACTCTTAAAAGATTCTCTGGGTCCGGTCCTGGTTGGCGCCGTGGATGAAATCACGGAGGATCGCCACACCATATTAAGCCGCTTCGGCCTGTATCGGAAAACGGCCAAGAACGAAGGCAATATTGCCGGTGAAGGCGCGGCTTTCTTCCTATTGGACAACGAGCCGGGTGACAGCCCCCAGGCGATATTAAGAGACGTGCAAACGCTGCACAAGCCCGAAACCCCCGAAGCCATCCAGGATGCAATCCGAGAAATTTTACAGACGAATGGCCTGCAGATCGATCAGATCGACCTGGTGCTAACAGCCCATCGCAACCGAAAGAAACTCGATGAAGCCGATGACGAGCTGTTAAAAACTGTTTTTCAGAACAATCATTGTTATCCCTACAAATCTCTTTGTGGAGACTATCCTACAGCCACTGGTTTTGCACTCTGGTTCGCAGCTTTGTTGCTGAAAGAACAAAAACCACCCCAATGGATGGAAGGTTACCGGTTTCCTTTGAAAAATATTCTCATTCATCATCACAACGGTAACGATCACCACAGTTTTATTTTAATCAGTGCCTGTTGAAAAACCGCATCTTCAATATCATATCCATTGTTCTTATCCTGTTGTGGATCTGGGCCGACCGCCATTTTCAAATGGGAGCACCGGTCTACGAGGTCCTTTTGGTTCTTTACGTATCTGTTTTATTTTGCGGCAGCTATTTTATTCAATGGAATTTTTTCTTACAATCCATCCACGCCGGTTCCCCACAGGAAAAAAGCATTGCCTTGACTTTTGACGACGGTCCGGCAGGTGAAAAAACGGCCCGTCTTCTGGATGTGCTGAAAGACAACCACGCGGAAGCTGCTTTTTTTTGTATCGGCAAAAATGTAGAAAATAACCATCAGCTATTGAAAAGAATACCGGCCGAAGGACATATGATTGGCAACCACAGCTATTCCCATCATCGTTTTTTTGACCTATTTAGTTCCAGAAAAATGCTGGAAGAACTGAATGCTACCCGCGAAATCTGTCGGAGGATTACCGGACTATCTCCTCGGTTTTTCCGTCCCCCCTACGGTGTCACCAACCCAAACTTGAAAAAAGCGGTCCTGCAAGGAGGCTTTATTTCCATTGGCTGGTCCGTCCGGTCCTTGGACACGGTTATCCAACAGGAAGAAAGATTACTGAGAAAAATATTAAAAGCCATTCGACCGGGGGCCATCGTTCTTTTACACGATACGAGCGATACCACCCTGGCCATTTTGCCTCAACTGCTGGCAACCATTCGCAGCCGGGGATATTCGATCGTCAGGCTGGACAAAATGCTCAAGTTGAACCCATATGATTAAGACCCTCACGCTCGGTTTTATGTTGGCTTTTTCCCAGGTTTCCCTGGGTCAGTATCCGGGCTATGTTTTGATTGGACAGCCGGACTCTTTCAAAAAGACCTTTGCGGAAGCTACTGCGTCCACACAATCCATACAATCTGATTTTAGCCAGGAAAAGACCCTGAGCATGCTTTCAGAAAAAATTAATTCGGTTGGAAAATTCTGGTTTCAGAAAAAAGACAAATTGCGTATGGAATATACCCGTCCCTTCCAATACCTGATGATCCTTCAGGGCGGCAAAATTTATATTAAAGACGGACAAAAAGAAAACAAGATTTCTGCCGGATCCAACAAGGTATTCCAGCAGGTTAACCGGATCCTGCTGGACTGTGTGTCAGGCAATATGCTCAGCAACGAAGATTTTCAATCCAGGGTGTTTGAATCGGTCGGCAGTTTTCTGGTGGAACTCAAACCGGTAGCAAAAAACCTTGGGGCACTTTATAAAAATATTAATATTGTAATGGATAAAAAAGACTATTCGGTTACGGCCATTGAGATGTATGAAGTTTCAGGTGACAATACCATCATCCGCTTTCAGAATAAAATAATTAATGGGCATATTTCAGATTCGGTTTTTAATATTCCTTAGTATTCTTTGTCTGGTGTTTTCCTGCAATCAGTACCGCCACTTGCGTAAAATTCAAACCGACTCATCCTGCTTGCAGAAATTAAAACCCGATTTTAGTCATACGATGTATAAGACTGCCGTGGATGTTCTGGGAAAACATATCAGTGGAATTTTACTCATCAAATCTATGCCGGATAGCAGTACCCGCATTGTATTTTCCAATGAAATGGGTTTTAGTTTTTTTGATTTTGGTTTTGGGCCGGACACCGGATTCCATGTCTATCAGATCACACCCCAAATGAATAAAAATGGACTGATTAAAACCCTGAGAAAGGATTTCGAGCTGCTCCTGTTCAAAAATATGGACTACAAAAACAGCTATGTGTTAACAGACAGTAACCGGCTATATCATGCCTTTCCTCAATCGCAAGGCATTAATTATTATATTACAGACATGCCATGCACTCACCTGATGGGTATGCAAAGAGCTTCCAGTACAAAACCTGTAATGGATGTAACGATAGATTCAAAATCCCAGGACAATCCACCCGACAGCCTATTCATCCGTCACTATATAAAAATTAATTTCACCATCTCCTTAAAAAAATTATCTGCGCTTGCTGCTCAATGAACTCTATACCATTCAGTCCTTGACGGAAAAGGAAGACGCAATTCTGGCTACCGTCCTGCTTCGGCCGGACGACGCCATCTTTCTGGGGCATTTTCCCGGCCAACCGGTATTGCCCGGAGTTTGCATGATGGAAATGATCGTGGAAATTGCAGGGGAATATTTCAAAAGACAGTTCAGGATCAAGGCCGGCCCGCAGGTCAAATTCCTGCGTATGATTGATCCAACGCAAAATCCATTGGTCAATCTGGAGATCAAATATCAGCCATTGGAAAGCAGTATGGCAGTACAGGGAAAGATCTTTGTAGGACCGGATATATTTATGAAATTCCAGTTAGTGCTCCTTTCCAATCCAGTTTAGCAAAGGACTGGTCATAAGTGTAGTGAACAGCGCCATCAACACCATCATAGAAAAAAACTCCGCACTGAGAATGCCCATATCGTAACCAATATTCAGTACGATCAATTCCATCAAACCGCGGGTATTCATCAAAGCACCAATGGAAAGGCTGTTCTTCCAGGACTGTCCCAAAAGTTTGGCTACCAGGGCGCTTCCTGCAAATTTTCCTGTTACTGCGCAAAGCAGGATGAGGCCAAAACTACCCCAGAGCACCGCCGAATTGAGCAGACCGACCTGGGTACGAAGTCCGGAATAGACAAAGAAGAGCGGCAGCAGCATTACCATCGTCAGGTCCCCGATGCGGTGAATGATTTTTTTTTGTGCGTCTTCATCTTTTGGAATGACAATTCCCGCCAGAAAGGCACCAAACAAAGCATGTATGCCGATTACCTCTGTACACCATGCCGAAAGCAATAAAAGCGTAAAGATTACCGCCAGCCAGCCATTGTACCCTATTTTCCCCCGTCCATACAGCGTCTGTATTTTCTTCAGGATCATCCTGACGGGCACCAGCATAATAAAAACGTAGACGATAACCGCGCCGATCATCGCCATCGCCTCGGAACCCGAGCCCGAACGGATCCACGCAATCAGGATCGCCAGAATACACCAGGCCGTTACGTCATCGGAAGCCGCACAGCCGATGGCCAGGATTCCCAGGGGTGTATCCGTCAAATGGCGGTCTCGTATGATACGGGCCAGCACCGGAAATGCCGTAATACTCATGGCAATGCCCATAAACAGGGCAAAAGAAATAAAACTGCCAGGCGTCTGGAGTCCAGAGTGGAGATGGCCCGGGGGACCGATCTCAATTCCATACAAATAATAGGAAAGACAAATTCCCAGAAAAAAGGGGATCAGAATGCTGGCATGACTGATGATAACTGCTTCAAAAGCCTGTTTACGAAGCAACCGGGTATCAAGTTCCATACCGACAATAAACATGAACAAGATCAGTCCGATCTGACTGAGAAAACCGAGGGTCCGCAGGGATTCCGCTGGAAAAATGAACTGAAAGCCTGCAGGAAACAACCACCCCAGCAAAGAAGGTCCCAGGACAATCCCTGCGATGATCTCACCCATGACAACCGGTTGTTTGATTTTTTTAAAAACAGATCCCAACAGCCTGGTGGAGGCAATGATGATCACAATCTGTAGCAGTAGCCGGGGAAGGGATTCGGAAATATTGAAGCGAAAGAAATGAGAGAACCCACCGGATCCTGTTGGGATTTTAGGTGGCGAAGAAATGCTTGGGCCTCCAAAAATTTCCGGCCCAGATCGCAGCATCAAAAAAATCAGTCCGCCAAAAAGGATCATCAGGCTCGCATATAGCACTCCCTGTTTTACAAGTTTCATCCGGTTGTGGTTGGCGTTAAAGATTAATTTTCCTTTTTTATACTAAAGGAAAACGTTGACCCTTCCCCCGGTACAGAATTCAGGTTGATCTTTCCGGACAGCTTTTCTACCAATTTTTTTACCGTGGACAAGCCAATGCCGGTGCCCTGGGAACCGAACCGGTCGCGCAAACCGAGGGTCGTAAACAATTCAAATATCTTTTCCTGTTCATGGTAAGCAATTCCCCTTCCGTTATCGGCGATTGTAAAATAATAGTAGGTTTCATCTTGTGCAAATGAAATTTCCACCCGTGGGTGTTCACTGTCGTTGTATTTCAATGCATTTTGCAGGAGGTTTACCAAGATCTGTTCCAGTGCCGTTTTATTCATGTGTATGCGCGCCAAATCACTGGGGTAGATGATTTCAGCTTCTTGGTTTACCCTGAGCATTTCTGCGATGGACAGTAAAAAAGGATTCAGTTGAAAAGTTTCCGCTCCATCGCTCAGTGCCTTCTCTGCCCGGTAATAGGCCAGGATCCCGTCGACGAGATGCTTAATTTTAAAAGATGCCCGGTTTAATACTTTTAATAACTGGTCATTGCCTTCATCAATGGTTTCTCCGAAATTTTCCCGCAGCATTTCGGCAGTGAGGACAATACTGGCCAGGGGAGATTTGATATCATGAGAAACGACATAAGCAAATTGCTGTAACTCTTCATTTCTGGCTTCCAGGGTTTCTTTGAGTGCCTTGAGCCGGAAGTTCGCTCTTCTCAGTTCGAACAACTGAACAACCTGTTTGGCCAGGATTTTTAAAGAATGTATTTGGCTTTGCGTAAGTTTTTTAGGCTTTTTGTCCAGAACGCACAAGGTCCCGAGCGGAAATCCTTCCGGGTTCGTCAGCGGGATACCGGTATAGAATACGACATGGGGATCACCCTGAACAAAGGGATGGTCAGAAAACCGTTCATCCGCCCGCATGTCTTCAATGACGTAGGGTTCCAAGGGATGATTGATCGCATGGGAACAAAAAGCAAGATCGCGCGGAATTTCGCTGGCTGGAAGATTGGCTCCGGCTTTGAACAATTGGCGCTGTTCATCGATGAGCGTGATCAGAGAAATCGGTGTTTGGCAGATCTCGGAAGCCAACAGGGTGATGTCGTCAAATTCTTTGCCCGCATCCGCTTCCAGAATATTGTATTCACGCAAAGCAGCCAGCCGTTCTTTTTCATTCTGGGGAATCAAGGGCTTGAGCATGCTGCTTTTTAATTATAAAAGTAATGGATTAAAATCCAATGTTCTTTGTTGGAGGAACTGTTTTACTGGCGGGCAGATAAATGCTGAAAAAATCATTTTCCCATACCTGACTATACTGATAGGTTTTCAGGAATTGCCGCATATACTCCATCGCCAGGGGCCGGAATTGGTAATTTTCATGCTGGTTGTCGGGCCAATTGTTGCCGATGCTGCTCCTTTTTTGCATAACAACTATCGGACAAATATGGGTTTCATCCAATGATTTATATAGCTCCTCCCGGAACGAGCCATCGTCATAGAGCCATACCCAGGAATTGTGCATATAGGGCTTGGAATCTGTCAGATAATAAAACATCGGGATACAATCGTAAGCCAACACATAATCGTCCGGCTTCACAAACCGGGTGCTGGCACTCAACAGTTCATTGACGACCCGGGCACGGTCCTGCGAGGTATAAATATGGGCGGCGTGGGGGCTGTTGACCGCATATCGCATCCCGATGCGATTAGACCGGTCAAAATAAGGATAATAAAAAGTCACACTCAGGATAAAGATTAAAGTGAGGTAGATACCGGAATTGCGCAAACCGGTCATGTGTTTGATATCAATGACCTGTTCATAAGATTGACGGGTGTTTTCACTCACGATGACCCGACTGCTGAGCGCCCGGATATTTAAAAGAAAATCAACGGTAATCGGAAGGATGATCCAGACCGCATATTTGCCCACAGTCATCAAGGCAAAATTGCTTCCGACCGGCATGACCAAAAGCATGATACAGCCAATGGTCGTGAGTATCCGGAGATTTTTTGGTTGCCTGCCTGTAATAATGAGAAAGCCCGTAATGAGGCTAATGCCGGCATAAAACAAAAACAGGTAAAACCAAAAATCCGGATCTTTCTTGGCCCGGTAAATGAAAATGGCGGTCAACACCAGCAGGACACCATATTTTAAAATAGGGAGAAAAGGAACAGAACCGGGTAGATCGGTCTTTATCCTTCTCCATGCTGCCGATGAACTCCACAATAAGACGATAACCACAATAGCCATGGACACCGCCTCGCCAAAATGTACGACTACCATTTTCAACATGGAAAAAATACCATGAGAATTTTCCTGGCTTCCGCCGATCTGCCGGGCCAGTTGCAGGCCTTGGAAGAAAATTACGTCGTGGTGCATCCACTTCATCAGACCAAACAGAACGATGGACATCAACACAAATCCCAACATAAAAAGAAAAGTATGATACAGGATTTGACGAAAGGGTCGCTGGTTCAGATAACCCGAAAACCAGACGGCCAACAACAAACTACAACCGAGCAGATTGGGCAGTCTCGAAAAAGTATTGAGAGAAATAAACGCACCCGAGAGAAAAAGCAGGAAAACTCTTTCATTCGTCAACCCTTTAAACAAAGACCAGGCAGCACACACAAAGAAAAATGCTGTGACATCATCGTAGTTAATCTCTTTGATCGAGGTTGTCAAAAACAAGATGATAAGAAGAAGCGCCAGGCGCAAGGGGCCTGTGTGTAGATATTTCTTCAAGAGTGCGTAGGTGATCGCGAATGTCCCAGTCGTCAACAGTACGCTTGCCAGGCGGAGGCCCAAAAGACCTGAACCGGAAAATAATCTTAGCCAGCTACCGCCCAAGATGCCCGTAAACCAATACATGAAATTATATTGGACGCTGGCCGGAGCATTGAAAATACGACTGTAAAAAACGGCATCAAACCCAGAATCTGCAAAATCAAGTCCTTGGAAAACAAAAATGACCTGAACAAAAATGATCAGTGCAACAAACAGTTTATCATTCATTTCGTCAAAAAAAATCTCTACATAACTTTTACGCATAGACGACCGTACTGATTAAAATGAAGATAGGAAGGAAACGATAAAAATTATTTAACCCCCTGGATGTTCTTTATAAAAAATTATACTGGGTTTTTCTCCAATAGAAAACAGGGGTCCGTCCCCCGAAACAGGGGTACTCTCTTCCTTCCCGTTTTCCAGGCCATCGGCGAAATCTACTTTTAAAACGGAATTCCCGTTGATTTGTCCGGCGGCCAGTCGATAAGGACTGTTCGGACTGCCTTCAACGGTAGGTTTGTAAATAAAATAAGCGACAGAATCTGTATGTTCTGTATTTCTGTATTTATAAATCCAGAGGTCTCCTTTTTCGGAAATCACCTGGTCCGGCCGGTAGTTTCCCAGGCGGTTTACCAGGGTACTGATATAGTACCAACCGGGATAGACCCAGGTTGTGCCATCCGGAAGGCCCCGCAAAATCCCACTGGTCAAAAACACCCGCGGATCATTTTCAGGATTTCCATCCCGAAGCCAGTATAAAACATATGCGTCAAACCCAGAAAAAAAAACGGCGTTGATGGACCGGAGCAAAACAATACCCTGGCTCTGGGAGACGGTATATCCGGGAATCAAAGGAGTCGCCTGCCAGGAAGTCTGCGCCTTGTCGTATCCATTTTCCCCGAGAAAACATTTTACTCCCGGTGCAATACGATGACTGCAGTCTGCCACCATCGATAGTTTTGACCGAAGGGAATCGGCCTCGGGAGAAATACCCCTTCCTTTTCTTTGTGAATAATAATGATACTGGATACCACCCTGCCAAACAAATTGTTTGTCAGCCCGCAGATTTTCACTCAACAATCGATACACTTTGACCCGGTTGGTATCCAGACTGATCAGTCCGCTCATCATCAGGCGGGCACTCGTGTCGGCTGTATGAATTCCAAACCGTCTACCCAGCCTGCCTTCATCGCCGTCCCAATCGGCTGTACTTTGCGCAAAATACTCATACGGGCTGCAATATTTATCTCCGACCCAGGTAGCGTCTTCTTCATTTCCGTTTTCGTACAGATGCATCGAACCGCGACCGCTTTGACGGGGCTCATTGGAAAGAGAAAGCCAGTTGGTATCCACGGCTTGGTAGCCAAAGAATGCCGATAAATTCCACATCATGGCAGCATGTCTGGAATAACTAAAGGGATCTTCCGGGTTCAGAAGCGGACGGTTCAGGGGTCGATCTTTATCGGTGAATCCCATATCGCTCATCCAACGGGATACCCCGCGGATACTGAACCAGATATTCCCCTGATTAATATGTTGGAGGGTGTCGATATCAAAAGTATATTTCCCTTTTTCTTTATTGTAATATCCATAATGCAACATGTTAAACCGAACCGTTTTTTCATTGCGGCTCGTATCGTTGTCATAGTCCAGGGCGAAATTATAGAGACGGCTATAGTGAAACGGTTTCAGGCGAAAGGCTTCTTTTTCCATAATATAGTTCACACCCAGAAACTGAGAAAGGGGGAGACTGGTCATGGATTTATGATCAGAGAAATTTGAAGCCGCAGGAATTGTTTTGGTTGGGAGGCCATAAACTACCATTTCAGTAATCGCGGTTTCATAACTGCTGAACCGTACCATCAGGAATTGTGTTTCCCCGGATAGAACAATTTTCTTCCAACCCCAGGCGTCTGGCCTGGAGGCAGTTGTAAAAGATGAAATGGTTTTCCAATTTTTAAACCCACCCGAATATATCCAACAGCTGTCCGCAGTCAGGGAATGGTCATATAGATAAATTTCCTTCACCGAATAGGGAATTCGAAAATCCACCACTATCCTGTTTCCCTTTTTACCATCAAAATAGATGGCCGGATGAATGGTTGGCTGACAATTGGTAACCGGAACAAAAGCGTCTGGGTTTTTTTCATACCGGGGATCCACAAACGCATTTTCGTCGAAGAGGTTATAAGGATTGCCTCCCCCATTTCCAGCATATCCGCTCAGGTCATATACCTGGTCCCGGGTAATGACGATTTTGCTCAATTCTGCCATAGGCCCGGAAAGTTTTTCTTGGACGGAATACCTGCAGGAATTGATTTGGAATACAACAGTGAGTAGGGCAGCTGAATAAAAGCGCATGCTGAAATTTAAGGATTCATTTCACCGGTAAAAAATAATATGAACCGTAAAATTCCGAAGAATCAATTTAGGTATCTTTAACCTTCTAAATATAATGATTTTACCTCTGGCACACTGTATTTTGACGATATTAGAACCCCTCCTGCGTTTCGATCACTGGTTGTTCCATAAAATAAATCAGGTTTGGATAAATCCGGTTTTCGATCTTGCGTTGCCCTTTATGAGACAACAGGAATTCTGGTATCCGTTTTATTTATTTCTCCTGGTACTGGCCCTATACAATTTCGGAAAAAAAGGATCCTGGTGGTCGTTGTCGCTGATTATGACCGTTATTATTGGTGATTTGGTAAGCAGTCATCTGATCAAATCGCTTATATTCCGACCAAGACCCTGTATGGATCCGGATATGGAAGGTCAGGTGCGCATACTGGTAAATTATTGCGGCCACAACTCCAGCTTTACTTCATCCCATGCCTGTAACCATTTCGCGGCTGCTTGGTTTATTTTTATAACTTTAAATCAAACCGGCTCCTGGCGCTGGCTGCTTTTTGCCTGGGCTTTTGTGATCAGTTATGCCCAGTCTTATGTAGGCGTTCACTATCCCTTGGATTTGTTGGGCGGAGCGTTGGTGGGCAGTGCGATCGGATATAGCATGAGTGTTTTTTTTAGGAGGCAGTTTGGTGTTTTGAGTCTAAAGTAGTTTGGCATGGTTTCTATCATTATTCTTTTTTGTTTGATTATTCTGAATGGTTTATTTGTCATGGCTGAAATTGCCTTGGTATCAGCCAGAAAATCCAAGCTGGAGGAACTGTCTTCCAAAGGGGCCGTCAAGGCAACAGCAGCTCTTAAGCTGACCGAGAATCCGGAACTTTTCCTATCTACCGCGCAAATCGGCATTACCCTGATCGCCATTTTAACCGGTTACTATACCAGCGAGAAATTCAGTGGGGAGCTGTTGCCCTATATCCAGAAAATACATTACCTGCAGCGGTATGCAGACAAAATCGCCTCTGGTCTGATCGTTATTGCCGTGACTTTTCTTTCTATTCTTTTCGGAGAATTGATACCCAAACGAATCGGTCTGTTAAAAGCGGAACGCATCGCACTGATCGTAGCCCGTCCCATGACCATGTTCTCTCGGGTTGGATATCCCATAGTTGCCTTATTGAACTGGCTGAGCAATATTTTTATCCTCCTTTTCTCAATCAAAGCTTCCCCTGAAGGAAATGTTACCGAAGACGAAATCAAGGCCATCATCAATGAAGGAACCGAACAGGGCACCATTGAGGAAGCAGAACAGGAAATCATTGAACGGGTTTTCCATCTGGGCGATCGCAATATCACTTCTCTCATGACTCACCGCAGCGACATCATCTGGTTTGACCTGAATGAGACCGAAGAGATGATCAAGGAGAAAATCGTCAGCGAACCCCATTCCGTTTATCCTGTTTGTGACGGGGAGATCGACAACATCAAGGGAATGGTGACGATTAAAGACATGTATGTGGCCGATGACTCCACCCCCTTCAAAGACATGATGACCCAGGCCCTGTTTGTTCCGGAAAACAATACCGCCTACCAGATTCTTGAAAAATTTAAGGAAACCAAGACCCATAGCTGCTGGATCGTCGATGAATATGGATCGATGCTCGGCATGATCACGCTCAATGATATCCTGGAAGCCTTGATTGGCGATATTCCCCAGCCAGATATGTCAGATTATGAAATCGTCAAACGAGACGATGGTTCCTTCCTGGTGGATGCCCAAATCCCTTTTTATGATTTTTTAGTCCATTTTGATAAGACAGAATGGATGAATGAGGGAGAACATGAATTTGATACCCTGGCAGGATTCATTCTGCACCAACTGGAACACATTCCCAGAACCGGTGAAAAAATGGAATGGAAAGATTTTAAATTTGAAATAGTGGATATGGATGCCCAGCGCATCGACAAAGTGCTTGTTACCAGCAAGCCGCAAAAATCAAAAGAAGATTAGTTGGTACTGCCGTCCACGTACTTGATTTTTTTCTTTCCTGCATTCTTCTTTTCAAAATCCTGCACTTCTTTGGGTTTCACCATCGTTTTCTTTGCCACTTTGGTGGAATCCGACCCTAAATCGTTTTTGGGCGTTTCGAGCTTACCCATCGTATAGGTTTGTATTTTGTTGATCATACCAGTAGAAGGATCATAAAACTTCCATTGGCCGTGCCGGATGGCAACGCCTTCATTTTTTACAATGACCGTCTTATATTCGTTGAGGTGATCGATGTCCTCCACTTCAAGGGTATCATACAATTTATCGGGATTCAGCGCCCGCCAGGATTCTTCTCTTACCAAGGCCCCGGAGCGGTTAAAATACTGGCAGTTTCCGTCTTTATTCCCCCAGCGATAAAATTCCAATCCCGTAAGGTCTCCTTCCAGGCTATAAATTCGCCAGGTCCCTTCCTTCCGGTTGTTCTTGAATTCGCCCTCTTCTTCATAACCGGGTTCACCCCTTAGCTCATCGACCCGGACGACCCATTTTCCTTGTTTCATGGATTTACTGTCGATTTTGTTGAGGGTATCCCCCTTCACTCCAATGATGAATGACCCGGCCTGCGGAAATGCGTGGCTGACAACAAATAACAGCAAAACAAAGGGTAATCGTCTCATACAGGCTCCTTCCTACAAAAAACGAACCGGGACGCTGAATTGTTGCAACAGCAGATGGGGCAGCCTGACTATATTTGCAATCCCAAACCTTCGGAATGTTTAAATATGCTTGCCTTAATTTATTGATTATCATGTCGTTGAATGGCTACAGCCAGACAAAAACCATGGCAGATATAAAAAAGGACATTGAAAATTCAACCAATTCACCCCTCTATGTCAAAGATATCCTGAAGAAAAAATTCAAACTGGATACGGTGGTTGTCACGCGTACCAGTCATTTCAATAGCCTGGCAGACAGCCTGGCCTACCTGGGTACATTAAAAAAGGTGTATGGGCCCTTTACCATGGGTGGACGAAAGTTTCTGGTGCAGATCCTGGCGCGATTACCCAACACTTTTTACCGGATCAGTCAGATATTTATTGATTCCAGTGTATTCAGGTACCGGATAGCGGACAGTATGGGCCATGCCATCATCGCCAAAGTGAAAAATCATCAGGATAGTTTCGAACACCTGGCCCAGACCTATTCTATGGGCGGAGAGTCTGTTACCAAGGGGGATCTGGGTTGGGTGGCCCGGGGAAGCATCATTCCAGCCGTAGACCGGCAACTGGCCAAATCAAAAAAAGGGGACATTTTTATGTGCTGGTCAAGCAATGGACTGCATATTATTGAAGTAACCGACGGACCCAAAGAGGACAACGGCGTTGCGCTCATGATGCAGATCTACCTATAGAAAATATTGCAGACCGAGTTCATAGCCCTTCAAGCCCAGACCCGCAATTGCGCCGACACATTTGGCGGCTACCAGTGACCGCAACCGGTATTCTTCACGGGCAGCAATATTGCTGATATGAATTTCCACTACCGGGGTTTTAATGGCGGCAATGGCGTCTCCAATGGCTATCGAAGTGTGGGTATAGGCCGCAGCGTTCAACAAGATCCCGTCATAGGAGAATCCCACCCTTTGCAATTCGTTGACCAGCTCCCCTTCGACATTGCTTTGAAAATAATCTATCTGAATCTCCGGATATTTTTCTTTGAGGCCTTTTAAGAAATCCTCAAAGGTTTGTCTCCCATAGATTCCCGGCTCTCGTATTCCCAGCAGATTTAGATTGGGTCCATTGATAATTGCAATCTTCATACGGTTAAAAATAAGCAATCTCCCATATTTTTTTAATTCAATTCCTTGTGCTATATTTGTCCATCTAATTTGTAGACTGTCTAAATATGTACCACCCTGCAAAATCTGCATGTGTCTGCCCACCCTGTTGTAAGGGATGTTGTTGTTGAAGCCAGCTTTCACCACTCCCCTCCTTTGATTTTCTTTTTTAAACAGGTTTTTTGATACATGGATACAGCAGCGGACATATTGAATTCTAACTTAAGCAGTCAGGTGGACGGCCTTTCCATCACAGATACCCTGCATTTATTGACGGAACTTTTCCCGGGTCAGGTATGTTTCTCTACCAGCTTCAGCCTGGAAGACCAAGTCATTTTCCATCATATAGCTACTGAAAAACTTCCCATCACTGTTTTTACCCTGGATACCGGGAGAATGTTCAGCGAAACCTATTCGGTTTGGACAGCCACCCTGGAGAAATATCATATTCCCATTCAAGCCTATATCCCTGACCACACCCGGCTGGAAACTTATGTGAAAAAGAAGGGGCCCAATGCGTTCTATGAATCGGTGGAAAACCGAAAAGAATGCTGTTTTATTCGCAAGGTAGAACCCCTGAAAAGAGCCCTGGCCGGACAAAAAATATGGATTACCGGCATCCGGGCTGAACATTCCGGCAACCGCAGTCAGTTGCATTTGCTCGAATGGGACGAGGGAAATCAACTCAACAAATACAACCCATTGCTTCATTGGACTTATGAAGAATTAAGGCAGTATATCGGCACCCACGAAGTGCCTTATAATATTTTACACGACCGGGGTTTTGTAAGCATTGGCTGCCAACCCTGCACCCGGGCGATTCGCGCGGGGGAGGAATTCCGCGCGGGCCGGTGGTGGTGGGAAAACACCGATAAAAAAGAGTGCGGATTGCACAGCAACTAGAAAATTTTATCAATGAAGGACTATTTAGACGAGTTGGAGTCGGAAGCCATTTACATTCTTCGGGAAGTGGCGGGACAATTTGAAAAACCTGCCCTTTTGTTCAGCGGAGGCAAGGACTCTATTACCCTGGTACACCTGGCCCTCAAAGCTTTTCGTCCCGGCAAATTTCCCTTTCCCCTGGTACATATAGACACTGGCCATAATTTTCAGGAAGCCCTGGATTATAGAGATCAGCTGGCCGCCGAAATCGGCGAAAAACTCATTGTTCGCCGGGTGGAAGATACCATCCGCGAAAAGTCATTGAAGGAGCCTGTGGGAAAATTTGCCAGCAGAAACGGGTTGCAAACCTATACCCTGCTGGATACCATTGAAGAATTCGGATTCGATGCCTGCATCGGAGGAGCCCGAAGAGATGAAGAGAAAGCCAGAGCCAAGGAAAGAATTTTTTCGGTCCGGGATGAATTTGGTCAATGGGATCCAAAAAGGCAAAGACCGGAACTCTGGAATATCTACAATGGAAAAATACAGAAAGGTGAAAACGTGCGGGTGTTTCCCATCAGCAACTGGACGGAACTGGATGTATGGAACTATATCCGCAGGGAAAAGATTGATCTGCCCACCATTTATTTCTCTCATGAACGGGACGTGATAGACCATGAGGGTCAACTGGTGGCGGTATCCTCTTTCATTCAACTGGAAGATACCGATCAGGTCATGAGAAAATCCGTGAGATACCGCACCGTGGGGGATATGACCTGTACGGCAGCCGTGGAATCTTCTGCCAGCAATATTGACGACATCATTCATGAAATCATATTGACACGAACCAGTGAGCGGGGAGAAACACGGATCGACGACAAGGTTTCCGAAGCAGCCATGGAAGACAGAAAAAAGAATGGTTATTTCTAATCTCATTAATAAAAAATGGACCTTTTAAGATTTATCACGGCCGGCAGTGTGGATGATGGAAAAAGCACCCTCATCGGGCGATTGCTCTACGATAGCAAGAGTATCCTGAGTGATCAGTTGGAAGCGCTGGAAAAACAAAGCAAAAACCGGGAAGAGGGGTCGATCGATCTGGCCCTATTGACCGATGGACTCCGGGCCGAAAGAGAGCAGGGTATCACCATCGACGTAGCCTACAAATACTTTTCCACTCCGAAAAGAAAGTTCATCATCGCCGATGCACCGGGCCATATTCAATACACCCGCAACATGGTGACCGGAGCTTCCAATGCCCAGCTGATGATCATACTCGTGGATGCGCGTTTTGGGATCATGGAACAAACCCGCCGTCATACCATCATCGCTTCTTTGCTGAACATGCCCCAGGTGGTATTGGCGATCAATAAAATGGATCTCGTAGAATATTCGCAGGACGTATACAATAACATCGTCATTGAATATGCGGCGATGGCAAAATCCCTGGGTCTGAGAAATATTGGTTTTATTCCCATCAGTGCCCTCAACGGCGACAATATCGTAGAAAAATCCCGGTCGATGAACTGGTACGAGGGACCTGGTTTGCTGGAATTGCTGGAAACCGTCTCCATTGATACGGAAACCAATCTTACCCATGCGCGGATGCCCGTACAATGGGTCATCCGTCCACAGACCGAAGAGCTGCCTGACTACCGCGGATATGCAGGAAAAATAATCAGCGGCACTTATAAAGTCGGCGATGAAATAATTGTTTTGCCGGCAGGACTCAAATCTAAACTGACCCGGATTGAAAGCGGTCTCAAGGATGTCGAGGAAGCCGTAGCTGGACAAGCCGTCATTCTTCATCTGGAGGACGACATCGATATCAGTCGCGGTGACATGTTGGTTAAAAATGATCATCCACCCGTGCTGGGTCAGGACCTGGATGTCCTGCTGTGCTGGATGGATTCCAAACCGTTGAAGCCCGGTAACCGGTATCTCGTGCAACACAACAGCCGGCGCGTAAAATCGGTGGTCAAAGAAATCGAATATCGGATTGATGTGAATTCGCTGGAAAAAGTAACCGGCATTGAAACGGTGGCCTTGAATGAAATCGTAAGAGCAAAAATCAAAACAGCCTCTCCACTGGCCTACGACCTCTATCATGCTTTGAGGGCCAATGGCGGACTGATTCTGATTGATGAAACCAGTAACGTAACCGTAGGTGCCTGTATGATTCAATAAAGATTTGGAAGGACCCATGATATGAACCAGAAAATATCCATACAAAAAGTGATTTTCGTCGGCGCCGGCCCGGGTGATCCGGAATTGATTACACTCAAGGCCGTTCGGCATTTACGGGAAGCAGAAGTCATCATCACTGATCGCCTGGTCAGCGAAGCCATTCTGGAAACCCATGTTGGTTCAAACGCCTTGGTGTTGCACGCGGGTAAACAACGCAAAAGAGAAGGATCTACGCCCCAACGAATCATCAACGAATTGTTGGTGGAATATGCACTGCAGGGCAAAAAGGTCCTGCGGTTGAAAGGTGGGGATGTCAGTATTTTTTCAAACCTCCTGGATGAACTCCAGGCCCTGAACCGATACGGGATTCCCTACGAGATCGTTCCGGGTATTACGGCAGCCTGTGGGGCCGCAGCCTATGCAGGCATCCCATTGACTGCCCGAAACTATGCGCAGGCGGTACGTTTTCTGACCTTGCACAACCAGCAGGCCATTGCACCTTCCTATTGGAAGGAGCTGGCGCAGACAGAAGACACACTGGTGTTCTATATGTCGGGCGATTCGACCCATGAACTCATCAAAGAATTACTGGCGAACGGAATCCACGCCGATACCCATATGGCCCTGATTGAACAGGCGACCACACCCTGCCAGAAAGTATTCAGCAGTCCGATCGATGCGTTTGAAAAACAGTTTGGGAACAGGGATTATATATCCCCCACCCTCATCATTGTTGGAAAGGTCGCGACCCTGCACGCATCGCTAAAATGGATAAACAACCAGGAAAATACAGACGAATTATATTTTAAACCAGTTACGCAAAACAAGCAAGAGGAGGTCCGAGCATGAACCCCGAAAAAAAGAAACAGATCCGGGATTTTATCGATTCCCTGGATAAACAAGAACAGATCTGGGCCAACGGCTACCTCGAGGGCCTGCTTCAGGAGGGTTCGCCCATGCCGAACCTCCCAGCCAAACCGTTGGGTGAGAATAAAAAAATTACCATCGCTTATGGTACCGAATCTGGCAACTCAAAAAAAATTGCCAATCTTTTTGCATCCCGGGCAAAACAGGAGGGTATACACGCAAAGCTGGTGAGCCTGGATCAGTACCGGTTAGCGGACCTTCCCAAGGAGGAATATTTTTTGACGGTTATCAGCACACAGGGAGAAGGTGAACCCCCGGCATCGGCTAAGAAATTTTATGACCATATTCACCAAAATGGTTTCAAACTACCCAAACTAAAATACGGTGTGCTGGCTCTGGGAGACACTTCCTATCCGATGTTTTGTAAAGCGGGCGAAGATGTAGACCACCAGTTGGGCCATTTAGGCGGGGAACGCATCGTCGATATCCAGCGTTGTGATGTGGATTTTGAACAGGAGGCATCGACCTGGATGAACGATGTGCTGCAAAAACTGAGCGGATCCAAAGTAGACAATCTTGCCCCTGTGAAGACTACCAAGAAGCCAGGCGGGAAAAAAATATATCAGGGAGAAATTCTAACCAATATCAATCTCAACGACCGCGGTTCCTCCAAACAGACTCATCACATTGAAATCGGTTGTGAAGAAGTGTTTTATAAACCCGGTGATTCCCTGGGCCTGGTTCCCTTTAACCCGACGGTCACGGTGGAGGACATCATCGCTCTGACCGGCATTGATCAAGAGAGAACCTTTGTACACCGCAACGACACTTACACCGCTTATGAACTCCTGCATAAAAAATTAAACATTGTCTATTTACCAGAGCGTGTGGTTGCAAAATATGCCGTCCATGTGGAGCAGGAAATTCCAGCAGTAAAAACCGGGCTGCTGGACTTATTGAAAAAATACCCAGTAAAAGATGCTGCCCATTTCGAAGTCTTTCTGCAACAACTGGAGCCCACCACACCCAGACTCTATTCCATTGCCTCCTCCCTGGAGTCTCTCGATGGTGAGGTTCACCTGACGGTGGCCAAGGATGCCTATACTTTGGAAGAGGAATTAAAATACGGATTGTGTTCTGACCATTTATGCAGCCTGAAGGCCGGGGATAAAATTGAATTCTATATTCACCACAACGATCAATTCCGTTTACCGCAGGACGATCAAGATGTGATCATGATCGGGCCCGGAACGGGCATCGCTCCTTTTCGCGCATTTTTAAGTGAAAGAGAATCAGCGGGCGCTGCCGGACGCAACTGGCTGTTTTACGGTGATCAGCATTTTACCACCGACTTTCTTTACCAGACGGAATTGCAGCAATGGCTGGAAAGTGGCGTTCTCTCTATGCTCGATGTGGCTTTCTCTCGCGATCAGGCAGAAAAAATTTATGTACAACATAAAATTAAATCCCGGGCCAATGAATTTATTCAATGGCTCCAAAACGGGGCGTTTCTATATGTGTGCGGAGCCAAAAAAATGAGTGAAGATGTAGAAAAAACCATCCTGGATTTAATAGAAAAATCCGGAGCCGGACTTAATCCAACCGCCTACCTGGATGAACTCAAATCAAACGGAAGATACCTGAAAGATGTTTATTGAACCCCTCCTTATGAGTGACGCACATTTATCCCATATAGAAAAAGTAAAACAAGCCAGCGACGCCCTCAGGGGTTCCATTTCCGAGGGCCTGGCCGATGAAATCACGGGTTCCATCAGTGAAGACGACAAGGCCCTTGTCAAGTTTCATGGGATGTATTTGCAGGATGACCGAGATCGCCGGGAAGAAAGAGCGGAAAAAAAACTGGAACGCCTGTATTCTTTTATGATCCGGCTGCGTTTGCCGGGCGGCTTTCTGACAGCAGATCAATGGCTGGCTACCCAGAATATTGCGGGCGAACACGCTACGGGCGTAATCAAAATTACGACCCGGCAAACCGTTCAGCTGCACGGATTGTATAAATCCCATGTCAAACCCACCATTCAGGCTTTTAATCAGGCAAGTCTCTATTCTCTGGCCACCTGCGGGGATATCAACCGCAATGTAATTGCGGCAGCTCATCCCAGACAGTCTCCCATCCACCAGGAGATTCATGATTTTTCTTACAAAATCGACCAGCTTCTTTTGCCCAAAACAAAAGCGTATTACGAAATCTGGCTGGACGATGAAAAAATTGCCGATAAAAAAGACGAAGAAGATCCGTTGTACCAGGACCGTTACCTGCCCAGAAAATTTAAAATCGCCATTGCCATTCCGCCAAACAACGACGTGGATGTATTTGGCAATGACCTGGGTCTGATTGCCGTCATTGAAAAGGGCAAACTCCAGGGCTACAATATTTCCATCGGCGGTGGCCTGTCTTCCACCCACGGAAATCCCGCCACTTATCCCCGCCTGGGGACCGTTATTGGTTTTGTAAGCGGCGAAGAAAATATTCTCAAAACGATCTATGAAGTGGTGACCATCCAAAGAGATTATGGTAACCGCTCAGACAGGTCCCTTGCCCGTTTGAAATACACTGTGGACAAAATGGGGGTGGATTGGTTCAAGACGGAAATTGCACGCCGGACGGGCTTTGTCCTGGAAAAAGAAAGACCTTTCCTATTCACGGAAAGAAAAGATTATTATGGTTGGTTTCAGAACAGCGACAGTCTTTGGTATTATACCCCTTTTATTGAAAACGGCCGGGTTACCGATGATGAAAAAGTTGCGATGAAGACCGCACTTTATGAAATTGCAGAAACCCGCAAACTGAATTTTAGATTTACAGCCAACCAGAATGTAATTTTAGCGGACATCCAGTCCGAAGACAAAGCGGCAATCGAAAAAATCCTTCAGAAGTACAACATCGAAGCATATACGCAGTCCATTTCCTCTATCCGTCGCAATTCCATGGCCTGTGTGGCTTTGAGCACTTGTCCGCTGGCTTTTGCAGAAGCCCAACGATATCTTCCCAGCCTGCTTAGTAAAATCGAACCCTTGTTGGATAAATACCATCTTCAGCAGGAAGATATTATTCTGCGCATGACGGGTTGTCCCAATGGCTGTGCCCGGTCATATATTGCCGAAATTGGTTTCATCGGAACCTCCCTGGGGAAATACAACCTACAGCTGGGGGGTGACCACGCCGGAATGCGTCTGAACAAAGTATTCAAAGAAAGCCTCGACGAGGATGCCATCCTTCAGGAACTCGACGTTTTGTTTGCCGCATTTGCCAAAGAAAAAAAAGCAGGAGAATCACTCGGTGATTTTGCCCTCAGAAAACAATGGGTTTAATCTAAAATCGCTGATTTGATCTACAAAAAATAAAAATAAAATTTAAAAGTCTACTAATTTAATAGGGAATTGATTATTTTCGCAGGATCGTTCAATCATTGCCCAATACACCGACGAGTTCATGAGTGCAGAAAAAATACCCGGATTGATTCTCAACCGCTCGGATAAAAACCGGCTTTTCCCCGTATTCCTGAAACTCGAGGAATTGGAAGTGCTGCTCGTGGGCGCGGGTAATGTAGGGCTGGAAAAATTGACTGCTGTTCTGCGCAATTCACCCGAAAGCTCGGTTACCATTGTTGCAACGACGGTTTCGGAAGCGGTTAAAAAAATGGCTGCTTCCTATCCACGGGTGAAATGGATTGAAAAACCCTTTGAACCCGAAGACCTGGATGAAAAAGAAATAGTCATCGTCGCCATTGATGACAAAACAACGAGCAACTATATTCGCGTACTCTCTAAACAGCGAAGACTGCTGGTGAATGTAGCCGACACACCGGAGTTATGCGATTTCTATTTGGGTTCTATCGTAGACAAAGGCAGTTTGAAAATTGCGATATCAACCAACGGTAAATCACCCACCATCGCTAAAAGAATGAGAGAACAACTCAATGAACTCATTCCCGATGAAATCGAAGGCGTCATCGAACAAATGCATACGATCCGCCAAGACCTCCAGGGTGATTTTGCCGAAAAAGTCCGGAAGCTGGATGATTTAACCAAGATCCTGGTTGCCAAAAGAGAAAACCTGGAAGAAACAATCAAGCCACCCGGATGGAACTGGACCAAGGTTGTGTTGCTTTGCCTGGTATCTCTTTTACTGATGGTCCTCGGCCACGCTATCCTGTCTTATTTGCCCCTGCACGAACTGAGTGTCGGGATAAAAAAAATTCCGGAGTATTTTAATATACCTTCTTTTCTCATGATGCTCCTGACAGGATTTCTCGCCCAAATGGTGGACGGATCCATGGGTATGGGATACGGTACCATTTCCACAACCTTTTTGCTCGCCACCGGAGTGAATCCTGCCATTGTGAGCAGCCGGGTACATTCCGCTCGGGTTTTTTCCAGCGGGGTTTCGGGCTATAGTCATCACCGGTTTGGAAACATCAACCGGAAATTATTTAAAACCTTGGTCATACCGGGGGTCGTTGGCGCAGTACTGGGGGCAACGGTCGCCTACTACGGACAAAAATATTCGGTTTACGTGCGCATTCCCCTGTCTATGTATACGCTCTATCTTGGATATTTCATTGTAAAAAAGGCATTTAAAAAACATCAATCGCACGATAAAATTAAAGGGGCTGGCTGGCTGGCCTCAGTGGGTGGATTTATGGATGCCTTTGCCGGGGGTGGATGGGGTTCACTGGTTACGGGAACCCTGATTTCTAAGAGGAGAAATCCACGCTACGTGATCGGATCGGTATGTCTGGCAGAATTTTTTGTGGTCTTTGCCAGTTCGATCACATTTTTTCTTTTGCTGAAAACGTTTTTCCTTTTCGATGTGGCCGGTCTGATTATTGGCGGACTGATCGCAGCGCCTCTGGCGGCCCGACTGGTGGGAAAAATTCCAATAAAGACCATGTTTATCTCGGTTGGATCCGTGGTTATCGTGACCAGCATCCTGACTTTAATCAAAAGCATTTCCAATTTACACTGATGGCGAATAATTTTAATTTGATTGACCCTTGGCATAGTTTTTTAGTCTACTAAATTAATAGACTTATAATTTAAACAACCGATTATGAAACACATAATGATCAAGCGATGTAGAAAAACCAATCAACCCTATATTTTTTTTACATCATCCACCAAAACTGAATGCAGTCCATGAATCAGACGAACAAAACAAATTCCCTTACAACGACCTTTAATTCGAGAGTCCGTTTCCTTTTTTTTATTTTGATATTTACCTCAACAGGCAGCGCCTGGGCGCAAGGGAATAATCTCATCGATGTCTCAGGAAAAGTTTCGGACAAGGAAACAGGAAAACCCCTTCCGGGAGTCAGTGTTCAGATCAAGGGATCCCTGGCGGGCGCCATAACCAGCGACTCCGGGAAATTTACCATCAGAACAAAAAATCAGTTTCCGCTCACCCTCGTCTTTACTTCCGTAGGTTTTGCCCCTCAGGAATTTCAAGTCAAGAATATAGAATCTAAATTATACGTGGCCCTGGAGACCCAGACGGCGCTGGGTCAGGAAGTTGTTGTGACGGCATCGCGTATATCGGAAAAAAGATTAAAATCTCCGGTTGCGATAGAAAAATTAGATATACGTGGTATACGCGAAACTGCTTCTCCTAATTTTTACGATGCACTCCAGAATATGAAAGGTGTGCAGATGACCACATCGAGTTTAACGTTCAAAATTCCCAATACCCGGGGCTTCAATATCCCGAATAATTTTCGTTTTGCGCAAATGGTGGATGGCGTCGACATGTTGTCCGCCACCCTTGGCGTCCCCTTGGGAAATGCCATCGGACCGACGGAGTTGGATATTGCCAGTGTGGAAGTGACACCCGGTGCCGCGTCTGCACTTTATGGCATGAACGCCATCAACGGAATGGCAAACATGATTACCAAGAGCCCGTTTACTTACCAGGGTTTGAGTTTTTATCAGAACACGGGCGTCAACCACGTCGCCGATCCCGACTACCCGCTCAGTGTTTTAACGGAAACCGCCATCCGCTATGCCCAGGCCTTCAACAACAAATTCGCCTTTAAACTAAACTTCGGATATATGCAGGGAAAAGACTGGCGTTCCAACAATCAGTCTGATCAGAATCCCAACTATTTGAACAGCGCCAATCCTTTGTTTCCTGCACTTAACGGCCCAAAAAATAATACGGCCTATGATGGTTGGAATAAATACGGCGACGATGCCCTGGCAGGCAGCAACCTGATTTCGCTGAGTGGTCTTAACATTGATGGCAAGCCCAATCAAACCCTGCGCATCGCCAGAACAGGTTATTGGGAAGATGACCTGAACTCTCCAGATGTTCACAACTTGAAATTTGATGGTCAGCTCAACTACCGCATTACCAACAACGCAGAACTATCCTATGGCTACCGGATCGGTCAGATGGATGGCACATTCCAGCGGGGTAATAAAATCAGGCTGAATGGCGTCACGGTTCAAAATCATCATGTGCAATTGCAGGGGAGCAACTATACCATCAGTGCCTATATGTCCATAGAGCACACCAATCACTCCTATAATATAAAGCCGCTGGCTGACAATATTGACTTGTATACTGGTGGAGCTTCTGATACGAAAACACCCACAAGCTGGGGAACGAAATATAAAAATGCCCTGCTCTTGTATGCGGCCAATGACGGGGGTGCCCTCACGTCCGCCAATCTGGCCGCTGCCAACCAATACGCCCGGGCACAGGCCGATGCCGGACGCGCACAACCGGGTACGGCTGCCTTCAAATCGCTGATGGACACCATAATCAACATCAACAATTGGGACATTAAATCCGCTACGACGCCCGATGCCCCCACCACCGGTGGAGCAGCCCTCTGGCAAAACAGTCGCTATTATAATATCGATGGACAGTGGGATCTGACCCGCTATACCAAATCCTTTAACCTGCTGGTCGGAGGCAATGCAAGACTGTATAATATTATTCCGGATGGCAATAATTTTGTAGATTTTTCAAGACCCATCGCAGAACGCAACAAAGAACTCCCGAATGGAACCTTTGGTAGCCTGGTGGTATATAAAAATATTGGCGGATTTTTTCAGGTGACCAAAACATTGCTGGATGAAAAACTAAAATTGTGGGGATCCTTGCGCATCGACTACAATCCTTATTACAAACCAATCTGGACGCCACGCTTTGCCATGGTTTATACCTTTAAAGAAAACCATAACTTCCGGTTTACCTTTCAGGAAGGTTACCGGTTCCCGGCGCTTTTCGAAGCCCTTTCTTTTGTCAACAATGGGCGTGTCCGGCGCGTGGGCAGCCTTCCCTTTATCAACGAAGGATTGGGGTATTTGCAAAACAGTTATACGCAGACCTCCGTCATCAATTTTAATGCAGCTGCCAGCGCCCAAGGAAACTCAGACGCGGCGGCTCTGGCCAATCAGCAATTGCTGAAGGTCGCCAACCTGCCGGATGCCGGTCCTGAAAAAATCACCTCTTTTGAAGTGGGTTATAAATCCGTGCTGCTCAACAACACCCTGGTTATTGATCTGGACGCCTACGTAAATCAATACAAAGGTTTTCTCGGGCAGGTTCAGGTGTATGTACCCAATGGAGTACAAGTAGGAACCAACGCCGGCATTTTAGCCATGCTTGATCGCAACCGGGACGCAACGGCTGCCTCGGGTCAAAATGCTGCCAGCCTCGGTCAAAGCCGGTACCGGGTATACACCAATGCGATTGCTACCTACTATAACTGGGGATCAGCCCTAGCCATTACCTATAACTTCTATGAAAAGTATACCATAAACGGCAATATCAATTTTAACAATATGCAATCCAGCAGTCCCAACGACTTGTTTGTAACCGGATTCAATACACCAAAATGGAATACGGTACTCTCTTTTGGCAACCCGCAGGTTGCCCGGAATACCGGATTCAATATCACCTGGAGATGGCAGGACGCCTTCCTCTGGCAATCCCCACTGGTCAATGGTACCGTGAATGCATACAGTGCCCTGGACGCGCAGGTAAACTACCGGTTTGTCAAACAACATTCAACCGTAAAACTGGGTGGAACAGATCTTTTAAACCACCGGTATTTTCAGTATGCCGGCGGACCTACCCTGGGTGCTATTTATTATGTGGCAATCACCGTGGACGGACTTTTGGACTGATGGGTGGTAGAAAAAGCGGAAACCCCTTAAACAAACCGCGACCGGCTTGATTTACAAGGTAGATTTTATCGAAACTACCTTAGTTCGAACTTTTCATTTATCTTTGTGTTGTTAGAAAGAATAACACAAGATCATGAGGACATTCTCCATTTGCTGTTGTTGTAGTGCATGTCGGCTTGCCGCAGGGGGGAATATTCTTATATAGCTATACATAAACGCAATAATTATAAGGGCCCCGATTCAGGGGCCCTTTTTATTTTTAATATGTTCTACCAGAATACCAAATCCATTGCTTTTCCAGGAGTAAAAGAAAAACTGGCGTCCCTCCAGGCCCGGATTGGGAATACGCCCTTGATCTCCTTTCCCAATATTTTTCGAAAGGATCAGGTGATGGTGTATGCAAAACAGGAATGGAAACAGCTTTCCGGAAGTGTCAAGGCAAGGGCGGCATTTGCCATCGTACGGGATGCTCTAGAAAGAGGACAACTTCATCCAGGAAAAATCCTCCTGGACGCTACCAGTGGAAACACAGGAATTGCCTATGCCCATATCGGAAAATTTCTGGGCATACCGATGACCCTTTGTTTACCCGAAAATGCTTCCGCGGAAAGAATAGAGATCCTTCGTTCCCTCGATGTAAAACTGATCCTCACTTCCCGATTCGAGGGAACCGACGGTGCCCAGGAAACGGCGCGCGCGCTGGCTGAAAATAAGCCGGACCAATATTTCTATGCCGACCAATACAAGAATGAAAACAACTGGAAAGCACATTATGAAGGAACCGGTGTAGAGATACTCAGGCAATTGCCCGGTATCACCCATTTTGTCACGGGATTGGGTACCACCGGTAGTTTTATCGGAACTGGCAGGAGGCTCAAAAAAAAGGATCCCGCTATCCGTCTCATCTCATTGCAGCCCGACAACCCATTGCATGGAATGGAGGGGTGGAAACACTTGGAAACAGCGGTAGTACCGCAAATCTATGATCCCTGGCTGGCCGATGAAAACCTGGAGATCTCCACTGAGGAAGCATATGAAATGATCAAAACTGTTCATGACAAAGAAGGATTGATCCTCAGTCCCTCCTCTGCCGCCAATCTGGTCGGCGCCCTGCGGGTCGCTTCGCAAATTGAAAAAGGAATTGTCGTAACCCTTCTTCCTGACAATGCAGATAAATATGGAGAGCTCATCAAAAAATTATTGAAATGATTCTTTTTGACAATATATCCGTTCAAAAGATTCGAGCTCATGCAGAATACATTTTTCCCGATGAATGCTGTGGTTTTTTATTGGGAGAAGATCAGCCAGAGGGCGGCCGCCTTGTTCAGCAACTAAAAGAGGTAAGGAATGCCAAATCGGGAGACAAGAAAAGACGATATGAAATCACGGCCAAAGATTACATCGAGGCAGAAAAGCTGGCGGCCGAAACAGGATTGACGCTCCTGGGTATCTATCACTCCCATCCCAACCATCCGGCCATGCCTTCTGAAACAGACAGGATAGCCGCTCAACCTTATTTTTCCTATGTGATCGTCTCGGTAATGCAGGGAAAAACCCATGATATCCGTAGTTGGCGACTCAATGAATCCGACCAGTTCGATGAAGAAAAATTTTCACTCATTTAAATCAATCATATTATGGCAACTGTAATTATTCCCACACCCCTCCGAAAATTTACCAATCAAACGGCCAAACTGAATGTCGATGCGCATACCGTCGGGGAGGTAATCGAAAAGATTACCCTGGATTACCCTGAATTGAAAAAACATTTATTGGATTCGCAAGGAGCTGTCCGCTCTTTCGTCAATATTTTTTCAGGCGATGATGACATCAGGGACCTAGAAAAAGAAAAAACATCCGTCGACCATTCAACCATCATCAGCATTGTCCCTGCCATTGCCGGCGGACTGCACTAAAATCATTGAAATGACAACATCAGATATACATTTTTCAAAAGAAGAGCTTGCCCGTTATAACCGGCACATTATTATTCCGGAATTTGGAGAAGAAGCACAGCTAAAACTGAAGGCAGCCAAGGTGCTGATCATTGGCAGCGGCGGACTGGGTAGTCCAGCCCTTTTATACCTGACAGCAGCCGGTGTAGGAACGATTGGTATCGTGGATTTTGATGTAGTGGACGACAGCAATTTGCAAAGACAGGTTTTGTTTGACATACATGAAATCGGCAAAGCAAAAGTAGAAGCCGCCAAAAGAAGACTCGAAGCCCTCAACCCGCATGTGCAATTTGTATTACACAATACCCACCTCAATTCCACCAATGCGCTGGACATCATCCAAAACTATGATGTGGTCGCTGACGGGACGGACAATTTTCCAACCCGTTACTTGGTCAACGATGCGACTTTGTTGCTGGATAAGCCCAATGTCTATGGTTCTATATTTCAATTCGAAGGCCAGGTTTCCGTTTTTAACTATGTAAACAGCCAAGGTGAACGGGGTCCCAATTACCGGGATCTTTATCCCACCCCGCCGCCACCCGGACTGGTACCCAGTTGTGCGGAAGGAGGTGTACTGGGCGTTTTACCGGGTATCATCGGAAGTCTCCAGGCGTTGGAAGTAATCAAGGTGATTACAGGAATCGGCGAACCCTTGTCCGGGAGGTTTTATACATTCGACGCACTGAATTTCGAGAGCCGGACCTTTCACATCAAACGCCGGGATGACAATCCTGTCAATGGAAAAAATCCAACCATCCACAAGCTCATCGACTATGAGCAGTTTTGTGGTATGCGGGCAATAGAAGAAAAACCCGTAAAAGAAATTACCGCGCGTGAACTATACGATTGGCAGGTAAAGGGAACCCCGTTCAAACTGATTGATGTGCGGGAACCTTCTGAATATAAAATAGTAGAAATCGGAGGAGAACTGATTCCCCCGTCTACTGTGTTAGACCGTGCGGAGGATATTCCCAGGGATATTCCAGTTGTCCTTCACTGCAAAGCGGGTACGCGAAGTCTCAAGGCGATCCGTGAACTCGAAGAAAAATTTGGATTCAAAAATCTTTACAATTTAAAAGGTGGCATCCTGGCCTATATCGATCAGGTGCAACCAGCATTGACCCGCTACTAAAGTTCCTCCTTTGGGCGGCCATTTTATGCGGGACAATCCAACAGAATGGATTGAATCACCCTGAAAACCAAGCGGTAAATGGTTGTGACCATTTACCGCTTGGTTTTACCGTCCAATATTTTAGAGCGCCCAATTAGAAGGAATTTGCTTCGGTCTTGGCCCGGTTATAGGCAGAATATCCTTTTTCTGCTACATCTTCCGCTTCTGATTTGACCGAAGAAAATTTATCTTTTACGCCATCCACCAGATC
>Ga0206938_1058_pt1 | contig 30900 bp, 30 predicted proteins | sample Alteio_BWOrgHeat_12_FD_152918 | JGI IMG/M metagenome (GOLD analysis project Ga0206938, IMG submission 152918) | Enriched cells from forest soil in Barre Woods Harvard Forest LTER site, Petersham, Massachusetts, United States -... | ecosystem: Environmental > Terrestrial > Soil > Temperate forest >... | reverse complement strand
GGTATCAGAAATGTACTTCATTTATGCCGAATCAGTTTTACGTGGCGGTACCGGGGGCATGCGCTCTCAAGCTTTGACTTACATGAACGACATACGTACTCGCGCCTACGGTAATATTTCAGGAAACATTACTGATACCGATCTTACCCTCCAGTACATCTTAGACGAAAGAGCCCGCGAATTAATGTGGGAAGGTTTCCGCCGTACGGATTTGGTGCGTTATGGCCTGTTTACCAGTTCATCATACGTGTGGCCATGGAAAGGCGGCGTTAAGGGAGGTACCGGGGTGGCAGATTTCCGCAACCTGTACCCTATTCCCGATGCGGACAGGGCGGTTAACCCTAACTTGAAACAAAATGCAGGTTATTAAAAAATTGAAATCAATAAAAATTTTGATATGAAAAAAATAGTCACAAAATTATTAGCATTGGGTAGCATAGGGCTGCTCATGCTATCCGCCTGCAAAAAGGACGGCACATTGACAACGTCAAATGGCGGGAAAGCAGGGACGCTCACAGCATCGTCCATGACTCCGGTGTTGGATAAGGCAAAATTGAACGATACCACATCCATTATCAATTTTAGCTTTACCGCGCCAAATTACGGTTACAGTGCAGCTGTAACCAATACTTTGCAAATTGATGCACCGGGTGACAATTGGAAAAATCCTACTTCGGCAACATTGGCTACAAAAGTCTATTCTCAAGGCTACTCTACCGGCGTTTTTAATGCTTTGCTGCTAAAACTCAATTTGCCGGCGGGTGTTGCGTCGCAAGTTAATGTGCGGGTTAGCCATTCAATTTCATCAACTGCTGCACCAATTTATTCAAATGTGTTAAGCCTGACCGTTACACCTTTTAATCTGGCATCGTATATGTATGTACCTGGTGCTTATGAAGGTTCGAGCTGGCCAAATCCAGGTCCGATGGAAGATAGCCTATTATCAGCTACAGACAACGGTGTTTATGTCGGCATTATTCCGTTTACCGCCGGCAATAATCAATTTTTGGTAACACCCGCTAAAAACTGGGCAAACAAATATGCTACTAATGACGCTCCTGGCACTATTAGCAGTACAGTAGCTTATAATGGGCCCAATAATTTTTATGCGCCTGTAAAAGCTACTGTTGACCCTGCTGTTAATATCACAACATGTCAGGTAACTTTAGATATAAATAAAAACACGATATCATTCCTTCCGATCCAATGGAGTGTTGTAGGTGATGCAACTCCAGGCGGCTGGCCAAATGGAAGTGGCTATCAAAGTGATACTGATATGAAGTATAATAACGGGACCCAAACCTGGAGTGTCGTAGTTGCCTTACAACCAGGGGGTATTAAATTCCGTTTAAATCATGATTGGGGTACTAATTATGGATCGCTTACAACCCCGGGGGTTCTGGATACGCAAAATAATAATAATATTGCTATCACGACAGCTGGAAATTATTTAGTGACGGTTGATATCAATCACCTCACCTATAGTGTAGTAAAACAATAATTATATAACAGTTGATTGACTTTAAAGCCCGCTTGGTGAAAACCAGCGGGCTTTTTGTTGTCTGAACCATTGATTAAACTGATTGATGGATTATGCTAAAAAAAAAGAAAATCGCAATAGCGAGATAGCCCAAAACAAAAAATCCGAAGCCCTGGTGACTCCGGATTTTTTATTTCGCATGCTAAATATGAGTTGCGATCAGAACAATCTTTCCTACCCCGCTCATACCATCAACTATGAACCTAAAAAACTACCTGTCCTTTATCTCCACATAATCCCTGTTGGTTGCACCAACATAAATCTGGCGCGGGCGGCCGATTGGCTCTTTATTATCCTTCATTTCTTTCCATTGTGCTATCCAGCCAGGCAAACGGCCAAGGGCAAACAATACAGTGAACATATCTGTCGGGAAACCAAGTGCCCTGTATATAATGCCTGAATAGAAATCAACGTTAGGGTATAACTTCCTTTCAACAAAATAAGGATCCTTTAAGGCTACTTCTTCCAGTTTTTTGGCAATTTCAAGCACCTCGTCATTGATGCCCAATTTCTCCAGAATATCGTCGCAGGCTTTTTTAATGATCTTCGCCCGCGGATCGAAGTTTTTATACACCCGGTGACCAAAGCCCATCAGGCGGAAAGGATCATTTTTATCTTTTGCTTTCGCGATCCATTTATCGGTATTACCACCGTCAGCCTTAATTTTCTCCAGCATCTCTATCACTTCCTGGTTTGCCCCGCCATGCAGCGGTCCCCATAGGGCAGAAATACCTGCTGATACGGAGGCGTAGATATTTGATTCGGATGAACCTACAATGCGTACAGTTGATGCAGAACAGTTTTGTTCATGATCAGCATGCAGGATCAGCAGTGTATTCATCGCGCTTACAATTACCGGGTCAATCTCAATTTCCTCAGTGCGCTGCCCGAAGGTCATGTGCAGGAAATTGGTTACATAATCGTATTTATTCTGCGGATAGATATACGGATGGCCTAATGATTTTTTATAGATCCATGATACGATGGTGGCCATTTTAGCCAGCATTTTTATAATGCTCAAATGTAGTTCGTCTTCTGATTGATGCGATTTAAGCGACTCCGGATAAAAGGCGGATAAAGCGCAAACCAACGAAGACAGCTGCCCCATAGGGTGCGCTTTTGACGGGAAGCCATCAAAAAACTTCTTCATATCCTCGTGCACCAGCGTATGGCGGCTTATCTCGTACTGAAAATTTTTGAGTTGCTGTTCAGTAGGCAATTCCCCGTGAATGAGCAGATAGGCTACTTCAATAAAACTCGATTTTCCGGCAAGCTGCTCAATTGGGTATCCGCGGTATTTAAGTATGCCAAGCTCACCATCCAGAAAAGTGATAGCGCTTTTGGTAGCACCGGTGTTTTTGTAACCAATATCAAGGGTAACATACCCGGTCTGGTCTCTTAATTTTGATATATCAATTGCTTTTTCACCTTCGGTACCCTCAATAACGGGCAGGTCATACGTTTTATCGCCAATTTTTAATTGTGCACTCTCCGACATAGGAATATTTTTAATCTGCAACAAATGTAAATAAATCTGCGTATTAATGGCCGGTTATAAAATCTACAATTTGTAAAATTTTAGTTGAGATATTATTCATAAGCAACAATATTAAAATTAAAAAACAATTGCAGGCGATATAAGAGATGGGAAACCATCAGTGAAAGATTGATATATTATTGTTTGGCTATTTATATAGCACGGTTGTCATTTATTGAAACGGGTAAAATCCAAACATTTTTTATTTTAAGAATTAATAATTTATTAAGAACTGTATAGGTATGTCCTTTAAAAGCAAATTGTTATTCATATTACAGAACGACAATACTATATACCGGCTGCTGCTGGTAGGGTTACTTATTGCAAGTCCCTCTCTTCATTACTTATGTCTTTATAATTCTTACGACCCAATATCACTCCGGGCAATCAACACCGCTTTATGCATAGTAGCCTTAGGATTTTCATTTTACCCGGGCAAATATTTTGCAACGTTCAGTCAGTATATCGCTATAATATCATTTTTGGTTATCAACAACTGCATCTTACTGAGTAAAAACGGATTTAGCCACATTTACCTGTTTAGTTCCATAACAATTTTTATAGCGCTTACCTTGTTTTGCAAAAAACGATGGGAGTTTGTCACCGTTTGCTTGCTAAACTTGCTGGCTACCCTTGTAGCGTATTTTACGGCCCCGCAATTAAATATCTCAGTAGTAGTACTGGTAGTATTACTGTTAACTTTTACTTTGATCGCTTATGTTTCGTTTTTAGTGATGATGGCCTACAACCTCAAATTTAACAAGGCGGTTGATCATGTGGTTGATTTAAATAAATCGCTGCTTGTAAACGATGAAATGCTAAGGGCTAAACGGAACAACCTAAACTCGCTGATCAACTCGCTTAATGAAATTATTTTTGAATTTGACGAAAACAAAATCTGCTTAAATACATGGTTTCGTAAAACTGAAGACAGGGTAATTGAACCAACGATATTTATTGGAAAAAAACTAACTGACGTTTTTGGGTTCGAAAAAGCCAAAAAGTATGATACCGCTTTAGACCAGGTAATAAAAACAAGGGAGCAAATAACCATTGAATTTAACTCCGATTTTGGTTCAGGCCGATGGTTTGTTGCCAGGCTTGCACCGGTTTTTGATCCTGACGGGAATTACACATTCAGAATATCAGCTTCAGTGACAGATATTTCGGAGCAAAAAAAATATGCCGACGAGCTAAAAGAAAAAGAAGCTTTATTGCTTGAGGCCCAGGAAATTGCAAAAACAGGTAATTGGTCGTACGATCACTCAACAAAAGAAACCTACTGGTCAAAAAGCTTATATAGCATTCTTGAAATTGATAGCATACCTGAAGATATCAGCAAATACGAATATTACATCAGCCTGATCCACCCTGACGACAGGGATAAAGCTTATCAGTATTTTTCGAACCTGAAAGAGACTTATGAAAGCCAGTTTGAGTACCGGCTGATTACCCCCAACGGCAATTTAAAATATTTCAGGGCACTAAAAGGTGAGCTCATTACCCATGAAGATGGAAAGCCTAAACGCAGTTTTGGTGTGTTGCAGGATATTACCGAGACAAAAAAAGCAGAAAAGAAAATAAAAGTAAGCCAGGCCGAACTGGAGGAAGCCCAAACCATTGCAAAAATAGGAAACTGGAAATGGGATGTGATCATGAATAAGCTTACCTGGTCAGAAGAGATAACCAATATTTTTGAGCTGGACCCCGCATCGGTTTCCGAGCAAAACTTCATTAAATTATTGACAAAATATGCCCATCCGAATGACAGGCATATCCTGAAACAACATTTAAAAGATCTTTCTAAAATCACCAATACCTCCTACGAATACCGCATTATTACACCAAATGGGAATATCAAGTACTTAAGCATCATTGTTGGCAAACTCATTAAACGCGACGACGGCGTACTGCGCAAAGTGATTGGCACACTGCAGGATATTACCGACCGCAAACTGGCTGAACTTGAATCTCAGCGTACTGAAAACAAATACAAGCTGGTATTGGAAACCATTAAGTTACCTGCCATTTCGGTTGACCGCAATGGAGATGTGATCTTTTGCAATAAATATGCTGCAGAAATGCTTGGTTACGAGCAAAAGGAAATATTGGGTTTAAACTGGATCAACCATTTTGTACCTGAAAATTCAAGAAATAACACTTCGGAATTGTTTGATAACGATTCATTCAAGCCGCAGAATACCAATTCAGTAATTTGCCGCAATGGCGAGCAGCGCATTATCAGCTGGCAAAATACGATAAGTTACGACGAGAATGGCCAGATAAAAGAAGTTACCGGCATTGGCGAAGATATAACGGAAAGGCAGAGAAAAACACAGGAACTGATCTCGGCGAAAGAACAGGCCGAAAGATCATCGCAGTTTAAGTCGGAGTTCCTGTCTATTATGAGTCATGAGATAAGGACACCTATGAACGCGGTAATCGGCACAACCAATCTTTTACTGAGTGAAGATCCGAAACCAGATCAACTGGAATACCTGAATACGCTGAAATTTTCGGGAGAAAACCTGCTGGCTATTATTAATGATATCCTTGACTATAATAAAATTGAAGCCGGCAAACTGGAGTTAAACAAAATCCCATTCAGTATCCATCATCTTACCCAAAAAATCAAGAAATCATTTTATGCCAAGGCAACAGAAAAAGACCTTGAAATAGAATTGATAATAGATGACAATATCCCGGCACAATTGATAGGCGACCAGATCCGGTTAGGACAGGTATTAAATAACCTGGTGAGCAATGCCATTAAATTTACGCACTACGGCAAGGTTATCATCCGGCTTGAACAGCAGCAGGCTGCGGACAAAACAACTCATATTAAATTTACGGTTACTGATACCGGTATAGGCATTGCACCTGAAAACCTTCATATTATTTTCGACCCTTTTGAACAGGAAACCCAAAATTCGGATACCAATTATGGGGGTACAGGCCTCGGGCTTGCAATAACCAAACGCCTGGTTGAACTGCATAAAAGCACTATTTCGGTTACCAGCAAACCCGGCTATGGCACCGAGTTTACCTTTTCAATTGCTTTCGAAATTGGACAGCAGGAAGAAAAAAAGGAAGATCAGCTTTCAGTTTTACCGGCAAACTCCACTTCCGACTTACTGGGCATGCGTATTTTGATTGTGGACGATAATAAAATGAATATCATGATCGCTTCAAAATTCTTAAAAAAATGGCAGGCAAAACCTGATGAGGCCATTAGCGGGCGCGAAGCAATCGAACTAACCAAACTAAACAACTACGACCTGATCATTATGGACCTTCAGATGCCCGGAATGGATGGTTTTGAAGCGACTCGTATCATCAAACGATCAAACCCGCAGATACCCATTTTAGCCCTTACCGCCGATGCTATGCCCGAAACCCATAGCAAAGCCTTTGCAGCTGGTATGTGCGATTACCTCACAAAACCTTTCGTTCCAAATGTACTCTTTGAAAAAGTAGCCAGATATTATGTGGCTGTGGAGGGGTGAGTTTTGGTCATTGGTCATTTGCTTCGCGTCATTGGTCATTGGTTAACGGACACACCCCGTCCGCATTCAATGCCTAATGCCCAATGACTACTGACTAATGACCAATGACTAATTAGACCTTATCGCCTCAACCGGATCCAGCTTAGCTGCAACCCAGGCCGGGATAATTCCTGAGATTATACCTATAGTGAAGGATGTACCGATGCCGATGATGATGTTTTTTATATCGAGGACGATTTTCAGGTCGGCCGCCGCGCTCACTGCCAAAGTAAGCAGATACACCAGGCCCAGGCCTATTACCCCTCCCATCAAACATAAAAAAATCGCCTCAATTAAAAATTGCAGTAATATAAAGTAGCTTTTTGCCCCGAGTGATTTTTGGATGCCGATAATATTGGTACGTTCCTTAACGGACACAAACATAATATTGGCAATACCGAAGCCGCCAACTAAAATAGAAAACAGGCCAATGATTAAGCCCACAGTATGCAAAACACCAAATACTACATCCAGCTGATTGGATATAAGGGTAGTTTTATTCAACGAAAAATCATCATCTGCACCTGGCCGGATCCGGTGTATGGAACGCAATAAGCCCTTTAATTCGCTTTCAACTTCATCAACACCAACCCCTGGTTTGCCACGTACTACAATTTGGGGTCCGTAATTATCATTTTGAATATCGATGATATTTTTAGCATAGTTTAATGGCAGCAAGATCTCTTTATCATCGGATATCCCCAAAATATCATTTCCCTCTTTTTTAAATACCCCAATCACCTTAACATTACGCCCCATAATTTTCAAGTCCTTGCCAAGTGCGCCCCCGTCGGGGAACAGGTCTTTGGCTATATCATAACCTATAACCGTAACCGGGCTGCCGGCCCTCGATTCCATATTGGTAAAATATCTGCCCTCCGAAAAATCAAAGTTCCACGTAATGTCGTGATCCTGGGTGGCTGCATCTATTGACGCACCGCTCACCGTATTGCTTTTATATTTTACGATGCGGTTATCGATATTAACCTCGTATGATATGGCCAGGGCCGTGCGGCTTAACCGCTGCAAAGCGTCAAAATCCCGTAATTTGGGTACCGGGCGCTGCATATATTTCCACCAGGGAAAATCATCTCCTCCCCCAACCCAGGGCCATTTTTGAATATAAATACTATTGCTGCCTAATTTATTTACGCTGTTTTGCAGGTTATTTTTCAGTGTATCAACAGCCGAAAAAACGAAAATAATAGTAAAAATGCCTATGGTTACCCCCAAAAGGGATAAAAATGTGCGTAGTTTATTTCCCCTTAACGAATCATTGGCAAATAAAAAGCTTTCCTTCAAAAGTTTTAAAAACAGCATATTTATCTATTTTGGGATAACACCGATTATTAATTATGATTTCACCGATTATGTATTGATTCCACCGATGCAGGCCACAGTAATGATATTTCGAGTTTAGACTATATCCGGATGATTAAGTTACATTATTTCTTTTATTTAAAAACACAATCAGATAATCTTTGTAATGATGTAACAAAACTGTGCAATCTTTTTCGAACCTGCGTAGCTATGTAACATTATCGGTGAAATCATACAATAAAATCGGTGAAATTACAAATTTAATCCTTACATTTGCGCCCTTGAAAATTCATATCATTTAGCATGAAATTATCTCAATTTAAATTCAACCTGCCTGATTCATTAGTAGCCCACACCCCTGCCCATACCCGCGACGAGTCGCGATTAATGGTGCTTCACCGCGAAACAGGCAAAATTGAGCATAAAATATTTAAAGATATCCTTGATTATTTTGATGACAAGGATGTGATGATCCTTAACAATACCAAAGTATTTCCGGCCCGTATGTACGGCAACAAGGAAAAAACCGGCGCAACTATCGAAGTTTTCTTACTGCGTGAGTTAAATAAAGAATTGCGTTTATGGGATGTGTTGGTTGACCCGGCCCGTAAAATACGTGTGGGTAATAAATTATATTTTGGCGATGACGACCTGCTGATTGCCGAAGTTGTTGACAATACTACCTCGCGCGGCCGCACTATCCGCTTTTTATTTGATGGTACCGACGAAGAATTCCGTCGCAATGTGGAGATCCTGGGTGAAACACCGCTGCCAAAATACATTAAACGCAAAGCTACTGCCGAAGATAAGGAACGTTATCAAACTATTTTTGCAAAACACGAAGGCGCAGTTGCCGCCCCAACCGCAGGCCTGCACTTTAGCCGCGAATTGATGAAACGCCTTGAACTTAAAGGTGTTGAATTTGCCGAAGTTACCCTGCACGTTGGCCTTGGCACCTTCCGCCCGGTTGAGGTTGAAGACCTGACCAAGCACAAAATGGACTCGGAACAGTTTATTATTGAAGAAAAACAAGCCAATATAGTTAACCGCGGTATTGATCTTAAAAAACGCATTTGTGCTGTTGGTACTACTTCAATGCGCGCCATTGAATCGGCTGTATCGGCAAATAAAACTTTAAAGCCCGCAAACGACTGGACCAGCAAGTTTATCTTCCCGCCATATGATTTCAGCATTGCCAATTCAATGGTTACCAATTTCCATATGCCCGAATCAACTTTATTGATGATGGTATGTGCTTTTGGCGGATATGAGCATGTAATGAACGCATACGAAGTAGCGGTAAAAGAAAAATATCGCTTTTACAGCTATGGCGACGCGATGCTGATAATTTAATTAGATTTGAGTATTGAGATTTGAGATATGAGATTTTAGTCATATCTCAAATTTAAAACATTTGCTCATGTCTGCAATCTCTCGTCCAATATCTAAATACGTCATCATCGTTGCCGGTGGTTCTGGTAGCCGGATGCAATCTGCAGTTCCCAAACAGTTTTTGCTGCTAAATGGAAAGCCTGTATTAATGCACACGGTTGAGGCTTTTTTTAATTCCGCATCACATCCTCAAATTATTATCGTACTGCCAGCCGCTTACCAATCTTACTGGGAACAACTTTGTACAGATTATGATTTCAGCATTCCGCACCAATTGGTAAAGGGCGGCGAAACCCGGTTTCATTCAGTTAAAAATGGATTGGACGCTATAGCTGAAGATAGCAACGTGCTGGTTGCCGTGCATGATGCCGTAAGGCCGCTGCCCGGCGAAGCTATTGTTAACGAATGCTATAAACATGCCGCCGAAAAGGGCAATGCCATCACTGCGGTTAAAAGCCGCGATTCCGTAAGGCAATTAAAAAACGGTGTATCAATAAGTTTATTGAGGGACGAAATATTCCTGGTACAAACCCCGCAAACATTTCAGATAGAACAGTTAAGGAAGGCATACAACCAGCCTTTTAACGAAGGGTTTACCGATGATGCAAGTGTTGTTGAAGCTGCAGGCTTTCCCATTTCCATTATTGAAGGCAGCTACCGCAATATCAAGATCACTTTCCCGGAAGATATTGCAATTGCCGAAAGGTTTTTAAAAGGTTTATAGCCCATAGTCGATGGACCATAGAAAGAAGAAGTTTTTCAAAAATAGTCCATAATCCCGGCAGCTGTTCTGCCATGGACCATGGACTATCGTCTATGGACTAATTTATGCCCTCCGGATAACACCCAAAAGTATTGCAATAACGGCAATTACTAAAAGAATGTGGATTAATCCGCCGCCAACGGGATAAACAAATGCCCCGAATAGCCATCCGATTATCAGGATAACGGCGATTAAATAAAGAATGCTTCTCATTTTGTAAAGTTTTAGTAGATAATGTTTTATAATCAACTAAAACCGTCCCAAAATGTTTTATAAATAAAAAACCCCGCTGATGCAGGGTTTTTTATTTTACGGTCGACATTTAATATTCGTCTTCGTTAAAGAAGAAGTCATCTTTTGTTGGGTAGTCCGGCCATATCTCTTCGATGTTCTCGTATGGCTCACCGTCATCTTCCAATGCCTGCAAGTTTTCAATAACCTCAACAGGCGCTCCGGAACGGATCGCGTAATCAATCAATTCATCTTTTGTTGCGGGCCATGGCGCATCTTCAAGGTGCGATGCAAGTTCAAGTGTCCAATACATATGTTCTTATTTAGTGTTATCCGGTAAATTTACTTTTTCGCAAAAGTATAATATTTTTTATTTGATTATCAAGTTTTTCATTAATATGATTTGATTTTTTTTGGTAATGACGTTATCATGAGCAGTTTTATTTTTATAAGCAGTTCATGAAGTTTTTTTCTTATTTATTCAAACCCTCGGTATCCACTGATTTTCAGGCACTTTACTTTCGTTCCCAATCTTTCTTGCTAAGGTAAAAAGGTAGTCGCTCAGCCTGTTAAGGTAAATAGTAACCTTTTCATCAACGGTGCTCTCTCCGGCGAGCTGAACCGTGATCCGCTCGGCCCTCCTGCATACGCAACGTGCAATATGGCAATAAGATATGGCATTACTTCCGCCCGGTAAAATAAAATGACGCAACTCAGGTAATTCTTCATTCATTTTGTCCATTTCTTGCTCAAGCAATTCAATATCCTCCGTATGAAGGTCGGGGATGATCATCCTTGATTTCTCCGGATCAGATGCCAGTGATGACCCTATAGTAAATAACCGGTCCTGTACCTGTTTCAGGATTCCTTTATGATGAGCATCAATGTCCTGGTCGATAATAAGCCCTACATAAGAATTCAGCTCATCAACGGTTCCGTAACTTTCAATCCGGATATGAGATTTGGGTACACGTGTCCCTCCTATCAGTGAAGTAAAACCCTTATCGCCTGTTTTGGTATATATTTTCATTGTATTTCGGATTTCGGAATTTCGTCCCGATAACTATCGGGATCGGATTTAGATCTAAAATTCACTTTGTCAAACGAGCTTAAATCCAAAAAATCCATAAATCTGATTAATCCCGGTTCTGACTTTCGAATTTATTGTTTTGATTTGGCATTTCGATTGTTCATTTTCGAAATATATTATTCAAACACATAAACACTGTGCTAATTAGAACGTTAGTATCAATAATATATCCGAAATTGAACATCCGACATCCGAAATTACCATGAGATCCATCATATTATCAGCCAAAATAAGTGTTATCGTTTTATCAGTTACGCTTTTAAGTTTAAAATGTGACAGGCCGGCCAATGCAGACACAGATCTTTCAGCAAATAAAACATCGGTTGCCACAATGATAACTGAAAAGCAATTTAACGACTTGTTCCCCATGCGGGATAAGTTTTATACCTACGCAGCTTTTGTAAAAGCTGTGACAGACTTGGGCCAAATAAAAATAAAGGTGGTAAAACGCACCGGGAATACCTATCAATTCACCCGCACAGATAAAAGCACTGGCAAATCAACCGTTATACGCCAGGACGAGGATTTTAATGAGGATTGGGCCAAAAAGAAACCCGACAGTACCTATATTGTTGACTACGCTAATTTCTGCGCTGAAAAAGACCCAGCCACCAATAAAAAAGAATTAGCCGCTTTTTTTGCACAAATAGCACACGAAACCCGGCACGGCCAGGATGGGCAATACAACGATGGACTAATGTTTCTGCATGAAAATGATACTTCAAACAGTTATACAGCACCCAACGATGCGTACCCGGCAGTAACAGGTAAAAAATACTATGGTCGCGGCCCCATGCAACTAAGTTATAACGGCAATTATGGTTATGCTTCGGACTGTATTTTTGGCGATAAAAATATCCTGCTCAATAATCCACAACTGGCGGCAACCGACGCAGTAGTGGCTTTTAAAACGGCTATTTATTTTTGGATGACGCCGCAGGCCTTAAAACCTTCGGCACATGATGTAATGATAGGCAAATGGCAGCCCAATGCTGCAGATAAAGCCGCAGGCCGCGTTCCCGGCTTCGGGATGACCATCAATATCGTAAACGGCAATATTGAGTGCAACAAGGGCGAAAACAATTATGGCATGAAGGACCGGATTGGCTTCTATCAGCATTTTTTACAAAAGCTTGGCGTAAGCGATCCAAATTGCGCCTGCTCCTGCGGGAAAATGAAACCATATTAATTTCGGAATTCGGATTTTCGATTTCGGATTTATGATTTTTGGGGGTATTTAATCTCCCCAATACTTCTTCATCGGCTCAAAATAATGCGTGACCCAGCCGCTTTCATATTGGCTTCCGTGCGGTGGCAGGTTTGAATGGGTTAAGGTAACCAGGGTACCGCACGTTGCATCTTCAAGAGTTACAGTAATGACCGAATCCTCGTCGTTGTCAGCAAAATCGGCTGATCTCCAGCGCTGAACTATTTTTGAATAAGGAGTCAATTCAACATTTGTTCCGGTAATGTAATCATCATGAGCCATAAAAGCATCCCCAACTTTATGGCTGGCAATGGCCGTGCCGGTCCCGGTCATTTGGGCGTGTTGTTTGCCATCCAGCCAGGCATCATAAATCGCTTCCTTGCTTGCCTGTATAATTGCTGAAACTGTAAATGATAAGGCCATAATACTGTGGTTTTATTGGTGAATTTATTACTATGATAAATCTACAGCTATTTACCCGCACCAATGACGTATAAATACGACAAATGAGGGGCTGTTTGCGACAGTTCTGTTTATAAAATTGGTTTATTGGCGTTTTGTTGGTTTATTTACGTTGATTAACGCTTTTTATAAAAAACGATTTGGTTAATGGAAAACTACCCCTTCGATACAACTAACCTTACCAGTGATATAATTGATTTATTTAATGATACTTACAAGGCATTAAAAGCAAAATTCGATGTCCAGGTAACCGGCAACATCGACTTCCAGCTGGAACAGTTCGAAGTATTCAATCGATATAATGATATAAACATCAGGGGGTCTTACGCCCTCAAACATGAAAACGGGAACGACTGCTATGTGATTTTTGTTGAAACACATTCCAGTACGATGGGCAAATACGAAAGGATTCATCATTATCAATACCAAACCTGGGCGCTGGCTTATGTAAAAAGCGATTTTGACCGTGTATTGATCCGGCGGGAAACGCTTACTGACAAGATTATTGAGCTGGTGCACCCGGTTGAACTGGATTTTGAAGAGGACAAAGCCTTCAGCGATACTTTTTATGTACTGGTGAATGATCGCGACAAGGCGATACGCGGCATCGACCGCAATTTCAGGAACGCGGTGATGGACATCAGGGAAGATGGCTTTGTAGTGGAGATTATCGGCCATGCACTTATCGCCGGCAGTCAAAACCCTGTAATGCCCGGAATGGCCGTCCACCTGGCCGACTTTGCCGAAAGGATTTGTAAATCGTGCTGGTAACTATAGAAATCTCATCACAATATTGTAAGCAGTGCCTTTGTAAATATAGGCAACGCTAAAACTATTTGATGTAAAATTAGCCAACTGAAATTTATTGACATTTTTTTCGCCAGCGAAAACACCATCTATCATCGCAATTCCATTATCATTTACAATGCTATTAATTGTGAACGATTTGTTGATATTATCCTGTGAAACATCACTATCGCTGGCTCCCAATTTATATACTTGAATCGCTGAAAAACTCGTCGTGGTTCCAACTAAACTTTTGAATTTTTCAAAATCAGGCAATTGATTTGAATATGCGACGCCCGTAAGATTAGTTTCCGTCGTCGAACTGCTGGTGAAGTACGAGCCATATTTATTGCCTTCCTGCCGCTGGTTTGTTAGGAAGATAATATTTGCACCAAACATGGCAGCCTGAATTTTAATTTTTTTGTACGCCCTTTCTTTAACTCTCTCCTGGCTGGAATAAACTGTAGTACCCTTGGCCTTTGCGCTCACGTCCCCCAACTTATACAATCCTCTTACCTCACTTTCAATCGACGTAATTGATACATTATCAAAATCAGAAACACTAGTTATTGATTTATAAGATGTTGCTTCGGCAAACGTTTGAACTCTCCCACTTTTAAAGACTATCTTTTGAACTGTATTTTTATATACGCTATTAATTAAGTCTTCCCCAGGGAACGTGTACTTAATGGCATCAGGTGTAATTTCCTTAACTGAACAAGCGATTTTTTGGTTGTTTAAAAACACGGTGTCCATCTGTGCAAAACAAGATGCGGATAAAAACGTCAAAAATAAAAACGTTAAAAAAAATTTAACAGGAGTTTGGTTGGACAAGAATTTAATCATGATAAAATAAAGTTGGTCAGCAAATGTACTTTATATTTTTGGAATTTAAGAGCATATTTGTTGCCTTCCCTTAAAAAAACACCTCCGAAATAATACAATAAGTTTATTTTATTCCACCACCACCCTGGTCCTATCTACCTTATGGATATTTTCATTCGGGTAGTCGTTTTCAATTAATCCATCGCGCATACGTACAATGCGGTGGGCATGCATGGCGATGTCTTCTTCGTGAGTTACCAATATAATGGTGTTGCCTTTGGCGTGGATATCTTCAATCAGCCCCATAATTTCGATGGAGGTTTTGGTATCCAGGTTACCTGTGGGCTCATCCGCTAAAATAATGGATGGATCATTAATAAGCGCACGCGCAACCGCTACACGCTGGCGCTGACCGCCCGAAAGTTCGTTGGGTTTATGATCCACGCGGTTACCTAAACCTACATTCTCCAGGTTTTTCCGGGCGCGCTCCTGCCTGTTTGCTTTGTTTACTCCAGCATAAACCAATGGGAGGGCCACATTATCCAGCGCGGTATTACGTGGCAAAAGGTTAAATGTTTGAAACACGAAGCCGATCTCTTTATTCCTTACTTCGGCAAGTTCATTATCCGTCATATGGCTTACGTGAATGCCATTGAGAATGTATTCGCCTTTGGTTGGTGTATCCAGGCAACCCAAAATATTCATCAGGGTTGATTTTCCGGAGCCGGAAGGGCCCATTAAAGCCACAAATTCACCTTTTTTGATGGTTAACGTAACTGATTTAAGGGCGTGTATGATCTCCGTACCAATAACATATTTACGTCCGATATCATTTAAGGTAATAAGTGGCTCCATATTTTTCTTGCTTTGACTAAGGTACGGGAGGTTTTGTTACAGATTATTTTGGGAAGAAGTCCGAAAGTCGGTAAAGTCAGTAAAGTCCGAAAGATGAATATTTGATTTAAAATCGATACTTTGTTTGGAACAGTCATTCGTCCCCCTGGAAAGTAGCCACGGGGGCAATACTTTTTTTTCTTTCCGTCTTTCGGACTTTACTGACTTTCGGACTTCTCCGACTTCAAATCAATCACTTTCGCCACCAAAAAATACTCATCATCATGCTTGGGGGCATTCAGTAATGCTTCTTCGTGGGTAATTTCATGTTTCACAACGTCCTCACGCATATTATTTACTTCTGAGGTCATATAAACCAGGGGTTCAACGCCGGTGGTGTCAATCTCGTTCAGTTTGTCCATAAAACCAAGAATCTTGTTCATATCCTCAATCATATGCAATTTTTCTTCCCCGGTAAGTTCAAGCCTGGCCAGGTGGGCTATTTTTTCAACGGTTTCTTCGTCAATGGTCATTCTACTCCAAGTTTTTGTTTAATCACTTCGTAAACCTCATCGCGCAGCGTATCGGCATCATCCAGTGTTAAATGCGCTGTTTCAATTGGTTTGTGCACAAATATATCACAAATGCCCGGCCTGCTGCCATATTTGCTGCCGGTATTCCATAAAACTTTCCAGGTATTGGGGGAAGTTATGGGCAAAATTGGGATTTTTAATTCAATTGCCAATCTGAAAGCGCCATTTTTAAACGAGCCAAGTTTAGGCGGATATTCCAGCGGAATAGTCGCTTCGGGGAAAATAACCACGCTTACACCCTCTTTTAATTTCTCACCAGCCTTTTTAAATGCCCTGAATGAGGATATTTTACTTTCCCGGTTTACGGTAATATCAATTGTCCTGAAAAAGTATCCAAGCACCATATTCTCCCGGAGCTCTTCCTTTCCGATAAAGGAATGGTTATTTTTTGCCGCGATGCAAGTGGCAGAAATATCAAGGTTAGAGGTATGATTGCCGCAAATAATATAGGTGCGGCCCCAGTCGATCTGCTCTTCGTATTTAACCCTGAAAAATATGCCCGAAATAAGTGTGCTGGACTTTATGATGAAACGCCGGAAGCCATTAATATATTTATATCGTTCTGTTTTGCGCGACAGATAAAATAAAACGGGCCAAACCAAAAGGAAGAAAAAGGCTACGCTATACCTGTAGAAATGGGTATGTATTCTTTTCAATAAGATTTTCATGGCTCTCAAAAATAGCAAAAAGTTGATTGAGTTAGATTAGGTTGGATTAAGTTGATTGGTTAATTTTTTAAATTTTTTTATAAAGATCATGGCATCTCTAATGCCATCTCCCCCACCTGCAATTGCCTGCCAATAATTCCATACACTTCATCGCGTAGCGCATCAGCATCCGTTGCTGAAAGATGGGCAGTTTCTATCGGTTTGTGGACATGATAATGGCAAACACCCGGATGGGTGCCATATTTTGTACCGTCGTCCCAAAGCATTTTCCAGGTATTGGATGAAGATATAGGGATGATCGGGATCTTTAAATCAATTGCAAGCTTAAATGGCCCATTTTTAAACTCATGCAGGGTTGGGGGATAATTGTCAGCAATGCCCCCCTCGGGGAAGATAATCAGTGTAAATCCGTTTGTAAGCCTTTCAGCGGCCATTTTAAAAGCTCTGTATGATGACATTTTGCTTTCCCGGTTGACAGGTATATCTACCGTTCTGAAAAATAAACCAGTTACCAGGCCGTCTTTTAAGGTTTCTTTTCCCATAAAACAGCAATTGCTTTTTACCAATACGGACATCGCCGCAATATCAAGGTTCGATGTATGGTTGGGGCAAACAATATAGGTTTTGCTCCAGTCGATGGGTTCCTCATATTCATAGTTAAAGAAAAAGCCAACAAAGCCAGAGCTTAAAAAGCCCCATACGCGCCTCAGTTTATTCATGCCATGATAACGGGATGGTTTACGCGAAAAATAATACAATAACGGCCAGAAAAAAAAGTAAGTAAGGGCTACGCTGGCGACATACAGATAGACGTGGATTTTCTTCAATAGTATTTTCATCTCCCTCAAAAATATAAAAATTCCTTACTTTCGCCCCATGGAAACTGTTGTTAGTGGGATCCGTTCAACCGGGAACTTACATTTAGGAAATTATTACGGAGCGATACAAAACTTCGTAAAAATGCAAAAGGAATATAATTGCTATTTTTTTATAGCCGACCTGCACTCGTTAACTACCCACCCCACCCCCGCCGATCTGCATGGCAATGTTAAACAGGTGCTGGTGGAATATCTTGCCGCAGGCATCAACCCCGAAACTGCCACCATTTATATACAATCTGACGTTCCTGAAATTTCGGAACTTTACCTGTATATGAATATGAACGCCTACCTGGGCGAGCTGGAACGCGCCACTTCATTTAAAGACAAGGTTAGGGCAAACCCGGATAACGTGAACGCCGGCCTTTTAACGTACCCGGTTTTAATGGCTGCGGATATTATCATCCATAAAGCCACTAAAGTACCTGTGGGTAAAGACCAGGAACAGCACCTGGAAATGGCCCGAACCTTTGCCAACCGTTTTAACAGGCTTTACAATAAAGACCTTTTCCCGGAGCCCTATGCATTTAATTACAGCGAAAACCTGGTGAAAATCCCAGGGTTGGATGGTAAAGGCAAAATGGGAAAATCAGAAGGCGAAGGCAATGCAGTTTATTTATCCGATTCGCCTGAGGTGATCCGTAAAAAAGTAATGCGCGCCGTTACGGATAGCGGCCCGACTGCCGAAAACCAGGAAAAACCCGTTGAAATACAAAACCTCTTTGATATTATGAAAGTGGTTTCATCTGCAGATACCTATACGCATTTCGACAATTTATATAACACTTGCCAGGTACGTTATGGCGATCTGAAAAAGCAATTAGCTGAAGACATTATCATCGCGACAGCCCCCATCCGCGAAAAAATAAACGATATTGCCAACGACGCACCTTATTTAAGGCAGGTTGCCAAACATGGCGCCATTAAAGCCCGGGAAAGTGCGCAGCGTACCATCAAAGAAGTGCGGGAAATTATCGGTTTCAGAAGCTTCTGACCGGTTCATGGATCATAGTTCATAGTTCATGGTATTTTTTTGTTGATAGTTGAAGGTTCATAATGTATATTAGGCGGAGTTTTATTTCAATGTCGATAATACATGAATTAAGATCATAGGTATGAGCCTCTGGCTATAAACCGTGAACTATTAATCATGAACCTCCGGCTATGAACCATGAACTATCAACCATGAACTAAGAAAAGATATGCACATTGCTATTGTAGGAAACATAGGCGCCGGTAAAACTACGCTGACCGAATTGCTGGCTAAGAATTATGGCTGGGACCCTTTATATGAAGCTGTCGATAATAATCCATACCTGGAAGATTTTTACAGCGACATGAAACGCTGGAGCTTTAACCTGCAGATCTATTTTTTAAATGCCCGTTACCGCCAGATGGTTGATGTGCAGAGAGAGATGCATAATATCATCCAGGACAGAACCATTTACGAGGATGCTTATATTTTCGCCGAAAACCTGCATGATATGGGTTTGATGACTACCCGCGACTATCAGAATTACCAGTCGATTTTTGATAATGTAATAGAAAACATTAAACCACCCGACCTGCTCATTTACCTCAAAGCTTCGGTACCTACGCTGGTAAATAATATCCAGCGCCGCGGCCGCGAATATGAATCGGGCATCCGGCTTGATTATCTATCCAAACTGAACGATAAGTATCAGAAATGGATAAACGGCTATAAATTGGGCAAACTGCTGATCATCGACAAAGACAACATTGATTTCGCCAATAAAACCGAAGACCTGGCCACGATAGTACAGATGGTGGAGCGGGAAATACATGGGTTGTTTTAGAGCCAGGAATCAAGAACCAAGAGTCAAGAACCGGGTACCAAAAAAAGATTTCCAGATTGTCATTTAAAGATGAAGCGATCCTATCTTTTCAGTGTAATTCTAACTATTTTGATTGGCTGCACCTCAGTGCCGTATGCTCCGGAGATACCGAAAGGCTGGAGGCATTTAAATGTTGGACCGTTCGCAATTTCAATTCCGCCTACCTGGAATTATGACGCGCCCAACAGGCAAGAAGATTCTTTTGTCGGGCAAATTATGGGCCCCAATTTGGAGCTATCTTTTGATTGCAGTGATATGGGCTATGCCAATCACCTTATATCCGCTGACGATGCCAATTTTAAAAATTACAACATCAAAATTGACACTACTGACAAATATATCGTCAAAACAATTTGGCCTAAAGCCACAGGGAACGGGACAACGGGTATTTATATAAACAGCCGCACATCAACTTTTAATTTTCAGATGAATGGCCATAATCTATCCGTACAAAACGAAAATTTAGCTTTAAAAGCTTTCAAAACAATTACCTTTAAACAATGAACATTCTCGGCATCATCCCCGCCCGTTACGCATCCACCCGTTTTCCCGGCAAGCCATTGGTGGATATTGGAGGAAAAAGCATGATCCAAAGGGTTTATGAACAGGCAAAAAAGTGTGTACATTTATCGGAAGTGATTGTTGCTACAGATGACGAGCGCATTTATAAACATGTGCATGATTTTGGCGGCGGCGCCATAATTACTTCCCCCGATCACCAGAGCGGGACCGACCGCTGCGCAGAAGTGGCTCTAAAGCACCTGCAATACGACGTGATCATTAATATCCAGGGCGATGAACCTTTTATCGACCCTGAGCAGATCAGCAAACTGGCGGCTTGTTTTAACGACAAGGATACGCAGATAGCCACGCTGATTAAAAAAGTGCTGACTGAGGAAGAATTATTCAATATCAATTCGCCAAAAGTGGTGGTAAATAACTTGTCTGAAGCGGTTTATTTTTCACGCTCCCCCCTGCCGCATATCCGCGGGCAGGAACCGCAAAACTGGCTCAGCCATTTTACCTATTTTAAACACATAGGCATTTATGGCTACAGGGCCGATGTTTTGCAGCAGATTACTAAACTGCCTGTATCGTCCCTGGAAAAAGCTGAAAGCCTGGAGCAATTGCGCTGGATAGAAAACGGCTACCGTATAAAAGTGGCCGAAACGGAACTGGAAACTTATGCGGTGGATACGCCGGAGGATCTTGCCAATTTGAAAATTTGAAGATGTGGCAATTTGAAAATTAATTCAACAGCGCACTTCATTTTCAAATTTTCAAATCAATAACTTTTCAAATTGAACCCCTTTTTCCACATTTAAAACTTCTTCGTTCTAAGCCCAAAATTTTTCTTACTTTTGTATCCCGTACACAAACAATTTGTTTCGGCCTAAATGCCGGTTCAAAAGCAAAAAAATCATGACTAAATACATTTTTGTTACGGGCGGCGTTACCTCGTCGTTAGGGAAAGGCATTATATCTGCCTCGCTTGCAAAGCTTCTTCAATCGCGCGGTTACCGCGTAACTATCCAAAAGTTCGACCCTTATATCAATATCGATCCGGGTACATTAAACCCTTACGAGCATGGCGAATGCTATGTAACTGAAGACGGCGCCGAAACCGATCTGGACCTTGGCCATTACGAGCGCTTTTTAAATACCCCAACTTCGCAAGCCAATAACATTACTACCGGTCGTATTTACCAGAATGTGATCAACCGCGAACGCCAGGGCGACTTTTTAGGTAAAACCGTACAAGTAGTACCCCACATTACTGACGAGATAAAAAGAAATATCCGCTTGCTTGGCGAAAGCGGCGAATACGATATTGTGATCACTGAATTAGGCGGAACCGTGGGTGACATCGAGTCGCTGCCCTATATTGAGGCGGTAAGGCAATTCAGATGGGAGATCGGCTCGGGTAATTCCCTTGTGATCCACTTAACGTTAATACCTTTCCTTGCTGCAGCGGGTGAACTAAAAACCAAACCGACACAGCACTCTGTAAAAATGTTGCTGGAGTATGGCATTCAGCCTGATATCCTGGTTTGCCGTACGGAGCATCACCTGAACATGGATATCCGTAAAAAGGTGGCCCTGTTTTGTAATGTGAATATCAATGCCGTTATTGAATCAATAGACGCCTCTACCATTTATGATGTGCCATTATTAATGCTTAAAGAGCAACTGGATAAAACTGTACTTACCAAACTAAAATTACCCGCAAAAAATGAACCTGACCTGGAAAACTGGAAAGACTTTTTGGGCAGATTAAAAAACCCAACTTCCGAAGTACGAATTGGCCTTGTAGGTAAATACGTAGAGTTGCCCGACGCCTATAAATCCATCAGCGAATCGTTTATCCATGCCGGCGCAAAAAATGAGTGCAAAGTAAAGGTTGAATATATCCCTTCGGAAATGTTAACACCCGGCAACGCGGTTGAAAGGCTGAAAGGCCTGCACGGCGTATTGGTAGCCCCCGGCTTTGGCGAACGCGGTTTTGAAGGTAAAATTGAAGCGATCCGCTATGTACGCGAAAATAATATCCCTTTCTTTGGCATTTGCCTGGGCATGCAATGCGCCGTGGTTGAATTTGCCCGCAATGTATTAGGCTTAAAAGAGGCAAGCAGCACCGAAATGAATCCTGACACTCCTTACCCTGTTATCGGGATGATGGAAGATCAGAAGAAAATTATAAATAAGGGCGGTACAATGCGTTTAGGCGCCTATGCCTGCGACCTGAAAAAAGGCAGCAAAGCCGAAAAATTTTATGGTAAACAAAGAATTAGCGAGCGTCACAGGCACCGTTATGAATTTAACAATGAATACCTGAAGGCTTACGAAAATGCGGGGTTAACCCCTTCCGGCTTTAATCCTGAGAATAACCTGGTTGAGATAGTAGAGCTTAAAAATCACCCGTTTTTTGTAGGTTCGCAATTTCACCCCGAATTAAAATCAACAGTTGCAAATCCGCATCCACTTTTTATTAACTTTGTCGCCGCTTCGTTGGCCTATGCCCGTAAGCAATAAGTATAGAACGAAAATATAGTAATGGATAAAAATACGTTTACAGGGTTATTCCTGATCATGATCATAATGGGGGTTTCCATTTTCATCCTGAAACCCAATGATGCTGACATTAAAAAAGAGGCGATCCGGATGCACGCCGATTCGGTTAAAAAAGGCCTGGTGCCAAAAACAGCAGCAGGTGCAACAAAGGTTGCCGATACAGCAAAAACCGCAGCAAATACAAAGGTTGATTCGATGCTGTTAAAACAGCCTTTCGGCGCCAGTACTGTTGGTACCGAGAAAATAGTTACACTTGAAAATGCCGACATTATTGTTAAATTGACTACGCTTGGCGGCAAGGTTTCTTCTGTAGAATTAAAAAACTACAAAACTTATAATCATAAGCCGCTGATATTGTTTGACGGCGACAGCAAGAACCATTTCGGCCTTACTTTTAATGCAGGAAGCAATAGCATTAACACCGATAAGCTGTACTTTACCCCAAATGCCGGTCAATTGAAGGTTACAGGCAGCGATTCGTCGTCGGTTACCATGCGCCTGAGTTATAGCCCTACACAGTATATCGATTATATCTATTCGTTAAAAGGCAGCGGCTTTAAAGTAGGGTTAACTATCAAGCCCGTAGGCCTCGACCAGGTTATTGCCGCCAGTAATACCCTGAACATTAACTGGGCAGCCAGTATGCGCAAGCAGGAAATGGACCTTGAACAGGAAAGGCGTTATACTACCATTTATGATATCAGCAATGAAGGGTCTATTGATTACCTGAGTTCGTCCAAGGATGATCATACAGACGTTACCGACAAAAAGCTCCAATGGGTATCTTTCCAGGCACACTTTTTTTCGGGGGTGATCATCGCCGGTAAAGGTTTTGATAAGTCGGGCATTAGTGTTAACACTGATGTTACTGACAGCCTGCACAGCAAGCAAATGAGCGCCAGCTTTAACCTCACCAGGAATGCTGATGGAACCTGTCCGTTGTTGTTTTATTTTGGCCCCAATAAATATGATGTATTAAAAGCACAAGGCTATGATCTGCAAAAACAGATCTACATGGGTTGGGCGCCTTTTGCGCTCATCAACCGGTTTGCAGTGCTGCCAGTATTCAATTTCCTCATCAAGTTTACGTCCAACTATGGATTGATTATATTGGGGTTAACCCTGATATTGAAACTGGTTTTATCACCGCTTACTTACAAGTCATACCTTTCAATGGCCAAGATGCGTGTGCTGAAACCGGAAATGGATGAAATAAAAGCAAAAGTGGGTGAAGATAACCCCACCCTTTTGCAGCAGGAATACATGAAACTGTATAAAAAGGCCGGCGTAAACCCACTGGGCGGATGTTTGCCCTTAGTGATACAGATGCCGATCGTATTCGCATTTTTCCGCTTCTTTCCAAGCTTATTCGAGTTAAGGGGGCAGAGTTTTTTGTGGATGCATGATCTGTCGACCTATGATACCGTCATCACCTTTGCCCCATTGCCGCTTCTTGGCTGGACGCATCTAAGTGTGATGTGTTTATTTATGACGGCTTCAACATTGATCTATACGTATTTTAATAACCAGATCTCGGGTGCCACCGGGCAAATGAAATATATCGGTTATATTACGCCGATAATATTCCTGGGGGCATTGAACAGTTACCCTTCGGGTTTGAACTACTATTATTTCCTGGCCAACATGCTTACCTTCACACAGCAATATATCATCCGTTTGATGGTTGACGACAAGAAGATCCACGAGCAGATCCAGGAAAACAAAAAGAAACCCGAAGTAAAAAAGAAACAAGGCGGTTTCCAGGCACGTATGGAAGAAATGATGCGCCAGAAACAGCAATTGCCGCCTGCGAAGAAGAAGTAATTTTTGTTGGAATGTTGTAACGTTGAAAGGTTGTAATGTTAGGACTTTTCAATTTCATAGATAAAGTATCAAACCTGGCAGTAATTGCCGGGTTTTCTTTTTTGTTAGGCCCGGTGAATGTTTCGTAACATTCCAACTTTACAACGTTAAAACTTTTCAACATTGCAACTAAAAATATTAGCAAAAAAATACTACATTTACCCCATGTATGCTATTGTTGATATTGAGACTACCGGGGGGCATGCCAGCGCCAATGGCATTACCGAAATAGCTATTTGCATACATAACGGTAAAAAGGTTATTGAACGTTATTCAACTTTAGTTAATCCGCGCAGGGAGATTCCGGTTTATATCAGCGCATTAACCGGCATCACCAATGAAATGGTACAAAATGCCCCGCCCTTTGAGGATGTGGCGCATGATGTTTATCATTTGCTTAACAACAAGATTTTTGTAGCTCACAATGTAAACTTCGATCATTCATTTGTGCGTTACCATTTGGCCGCAGCAGGTTACGAATTGAATTGCAGTAAACTGTGTACCGTAAGGTTGGGCCGAAAAATAATCCCCGGGCTTCCCTCCTACAGTCTTGGCAAACTATGCAGGCATTTGGGTATCGATAACGAAAGCCGTCACCGTGCGGCAGGGGATGCGGAAGCAACATCGCAGTTGTTCTCGTTATTACTTCAAAAAGATACCAATAACCATATCCCCCAGGCCTTAAAGCAACATTCAAAGGAACAGGTTTTGCCCGCTAACTTACCAAAGCAGGATGTTGATGCGCTACCATCGTCGCCGGGGATATATTATTTCCATGATGAAAAAGGAAAAGTCATTTACGTTGGTAAAGCAAAAAACCTAAAAAAACGGGTAAGCAGCCACTTTGCAGGCAATAACCCCGGCCCGCAGCGGCAGGAGTTTTTACGGAATATCTGCCATATCACCTTTCAGCTTTGCGGTACCGAGCTAATTGCCTTTGTGCTGGAAGCCGTGGAGATCAAGCGCCTTTGGCCCAGGTATAACCGTTCGTTAAAACGGTTTGAACAAGCCTACAGCTTATATGCCTTTGAAGATCAGCGCGGCTACCTGCGTTTAGCCGTTGATAAACACCGCAAAATGATGGGTTCCATTTACAGCTGCAACACTTTGTTTGAAGCGCGCAGCGTAATATTGCAACTGATTGAAACTTTTGAACTTTGTCCGAAACTGTGCTTTATTCAAACCAATGCGGAGCCTTGCAGCGGAATAAACGGCAAAAAATGTGCCTGTGAAGGCATTGAATCGCCCGACGTGTACAACCAAAAGGTAAATGCCGCCATTGATGAATTAAATAACGCCCTGCCCACTTTTGCTATCAGGGATGCGGGCCGTACGGATGACGAGCACAGCTGCCTGCTGATTGAAAAAGGAAAATTCTACGGCATGGGTTTTATCTCCCATTATTTTGATGTAGATAACCTGCAGCAATTGAAAAATCACCTCACCCCCTATCCAGGCAATGATTATATCAAAGGGATGGTTGCCAATTATGCCACTAAGTTTCCGGAACGGAAAGTGGTGTTTGGGTAACACATGAAAAACTTACGAAGTTTTGAAAACTTCGTAAGTTTGATTTAGATAGCTTAAACCTGAATGAAAATTTATACAGATACTTATTATCATCTTTACAATAGAGGAAACAATAAAGACCTTATCTTTTTCGAGGAAGATAATTACACCTTTTTTCTAAATCAATTTAAAAAATATGTCGCCCCTTTCTGTGAAGTATACTCATATTGTTTAATGCCAAACCACTTTCATTTTTTTATTCGGATAAATGATGAAGTACTTTTTGAAAAAGGAATAAAAAACTTCTTCATTTCCTATTCAAAAGCGATAAATAAGAAATACGACAGGGTTGGGAGTTTATTTCAGGGTCGTTATAAGGTATCAGAAATCACTTCGGACAGTTATTATACCTCGATCATCATGTATATTCACCAAAATCCTGTTCTCGCTGGGATTGTTAAAAACATGGAGGATTATAAATACTCTTCCTACGCTGCCTATTTATCCAAAAAAGAAACAATACTTAACCGCAAGGAAGTTTTAGATTGGTTTGGCGGACTCGAAAGTTTTATTGATCATCATAAAACAATGATGGATGAGTTACTGGTTCGTAAACATTTGAAAATATAAAACGTCACCAGACTTACGAAGTTTTGAAAACTTCGTAAGTCTTTCCGGGGGCCCAAAGAATTACACAATTCCCGCCTTTTCCAACTCCACCGCCATCTGCTGCTGAATCTTCAAAGCTTCGGCCCTTGCCGCTTCAGCAAAGTATTCACCATCAGAGGCGTATATAATGGAACGTGAGGCATTTACAATAAGCCCGCAATCCTTTGTCATGCCGTAACGGCAAACCTCTTCCAGGTTACCTCCCTGTGCGCCTACGCCTGGCACCAGCAAGAAGTTATCAGGTGCAAACTTGCGGATATTGCTAAACTCGGTACTTTTGGTAGCGCCGACTACAAACATCATCCTGTCGGCCCCGGCCCATGTATTGGCTTTTTGAATAACGGTTTCGTACAAATAGCCCTGGTTGGTTTCAAGATACTGAAAATCTTTACTCCCGGCTGATGAGGTAAGCGCCAGCAAGATCACCCATTTGCCTGGGTAGGATAAATAGGAATTCACCGTATCGTGCCCCATATAGGGTGAAACGGTAATCGCATCAAAACTCATCCCCGAAGCTTCTTCATTAAAAAAAGCTTTTGCGTACATATCAGAGGTATTGCCTATGTCGCCACGCTTGGCATCAATAATATTCAAACAATTTTTGGGAAGATATTTCCAGGTATCAATTAAGCTCTGTAATCCTTTAATCCCACGTGCTTCATAAAAAGCAGCATTAGGTTTATAAGAAACACACAAATCCTGCGTTGCATTAATGATCCGTTTGTTAAATTCAAAAACCGGATCCGGGTATTCTTTTAAAAACGCGGGGATCTTTTCAATGTCGGTATCAAGGCCTACACATAAAAAGGATTTTTTTTGTTTGATCTGCTCTATTAACTGCTGGCGGGAAATCATCTATGGACGCTTTTTTTGAATGCCCAAAAAAACTAAAAATAAAACTAAGTGTTCACCTAAAAGTTATATTTTTTTAAATAATTTGATTAATTAAATATTTTGAGTAGAATTGCAATGTTTTCCGTTGAATTTTTCTTGCACTAAAGAAACAATTTAAAACTCCAGGTTATTTTATTAATTATTTACATGGGTTTAGATGTTGCATAAACAAGTTGCAAATAAAATCTTTCATATAAAACATCCTCCATGTATAACAATATAAAAGGATTTGCTAATACAAATAGAATTCTTGCTTTACACCAGGCAGCTTAACGAAAGGCTTAACTGCCCTATATTACCAGTGAAAAATACAAAAGATCACAAAAAATATTCTAATTAAAAACCCCCTTGAACTATAATATATAATATGTTTGATACAAACGAATTGAACGACAAACTCGTTTCTGAGTTACGTGATATTGCCAGAAATTTAGGTATAGCTGAGGCTGAAGATCTCAGGAAGGCTCAACTAATCACCCGTATTGTTGAACAGGAACAGCTGATAGAGGCTGCCCGTGCACAGCAATCAACCGTTAATACCATTTACACTCCGAAGGGTGCTGAACCTGTTGAAAGTGCTGAAAAAACGCGCAAAAGGATCCGCACTGTAAAAACAAGCAATAAACCCCGTGTAGAAGTTCCGTTGGACGATACAAATTTATTTGACGAGCCCGATGATGAGGTTTCTACAGATGAAGATGGCGAAATGCCTTTAATGAGCGACGATGCTGAGGCAATACAAGCTGGCGATATTGCTTCCAAAGGTGATGATATCATAACTGAGGGACGCAATCCTAAATTTGAGCGCAGGGTAAATAATCAAACCACCTCGCAAAAAAGCCAGGAACCGCCGATAAATCTTGATTTTGATAATGTAATTGTAAATGAAGGCGTATTGGAAATTATGCCGGATGGGTATGGTTTTTTAAGGTCATCAGATTATAACTACCTTACTTCTCCGGATGATATTTATGTTTCGCAATCGCAGATAAAACTTTTTGGCTTAAAAACCGGCGATACTGTTCGCGGAAGCATCAGGCCTCCCAAAGAAGGTGAAAAATATTTCCCATTGGTACGTGTTGAGGCTATCAACAGCCGGATTCCTGCCGAAGTACGCGACCGTGTTCCATTTGATCACTTAACGCCGCTTTTCCCATCTGAAAAATTGAGCCTGTTTACCGATCCGGGTAATTATTCAACCCGCATTATGGACCTTTTCTCTCCTATCGGTAAAGGACAGCGCGGTTTGATTGTGGCACAGCCTAAAACAGGTAAAACCATGCTGTTAAAGGATGTGGCCAATGCCATCGCCAAAAACCATCCGGAAGTTTATCTGATCATCCTTTTGATTGACGAACGCCCCGAAGAAGTAACCGATATGGCCCGCAGTGTACGTGCAGAAGTGGTATCGTCAACCTTTGATGAACCTGCCGAACGCCATGTAAAAATTGCCAATATCGTTTTGGAAAAAGCAAAACGCATGGTTGAATGCGGTCACGATGTGGTTATTTTACTCGACTCGATCACCCGCCTTGCACGCGCTTACAATACTGTTGCACCGGCATCCGGTAAAATATTATCTGGTGGTGTTGACGCAAACGCGTTACACAAACCAAAACGCTTTTTCGGCGCGGCCCGTAACATTGAAGACGGCGGCTCGTTAACCATCATCGCGACAGCGTTAACTGAAACAGGATCAAAAATGGATGAGGTTATTTTCGAGGAATTTAAAGGTACCGGTAACATGGAACTTCAGCTCGACCGTAAATTATCCAACAAACGCATCTTCCCGGCTATTGATATTACTGCATCAAGTACACGCCGCGACGACTTATTACTCGACCGCGACACGCTGCAACGGATCTGGATCTTACGTAATCACCTTGCCGATATGAATTCACAGGAAGCAATGGAATTTTTACAATCCCAGATAAGAGGCACAAAAACGAACGAAGAATTCCTTGTCTCGATGAATTCGTAGAATGATTTCGGAATTCGGATGTTCGATTTCGGATTTATTTGGAAAAGGCGATCTTCTGATTTAGGCAATATATAAATCAGGAGACGCGTTTTAATTCCGAAATCGAAATTCCCAAATCCGAAATTTAAAATAACATTGCTACCTTCATGGCGGAATGAAGAATCGAGTTAAAAAACATTTACCAAATGCAATTACCTGCGCTAACCTGTTCAGCGGCTGTGTGGGTATTGTTTTAGCTTTTAACGGGCAGCTGATTGCGGCAGCCTATGCCATATTTTTGTCGGCAATATTTGATTTTTTTGACGGCCTTGCTTCAAGGGTACTTAAATCATTTTCGGGTATTGGCAAAGACCTTGACTCGCTGGCCGATATGGTAAGTTTCGGGGTTTTACCTGCCGTTATTATGTACCAGATATTTTTGCAGACCCATCAAATTGAAAAGGTTAGCAGCTGGTTAAACTTCATTGCTTTTTTAATCCCGGTATTTTCTGCGCTAAGGCTGGCTAAATTTAACGTAGATACCCGGCAAGCCGAAAACTTTATTGGTTTACCAACGCCGGCAAATGCGATACTGATCGCCTCGTTCCCGATGATCATTGAGCACCACAACCGTTTTTATCTTCCATTCCTGTCAAACCCGTATGCACTACCCATTTTTGTTATCGTAATGTGTACGCTGCTGGTTTTAGAAATGCCGATGATGTCGTTAAAATTCAAAAACAGCGATTTTAACCAAAATATTTATCGTTATTTATTGCTGTTGTTTTCGGCTATTCTGATACTATTTTTTAAATTTGCAGCAGTTCCGGTGATCATACTGATCTATGTCATCTTATCCATTATCCAATTCAAATTTGCAAATGAACCTATGATAGGTGTTCGTCAAAAAGAAACAAAAATTCACCGATAGTAGCTTCATTTACCCTTAAAAATATATAATTGATGAAAAAATTCCAGGCTGAAATAGACGTAATGCCCAAAAAAGAAATACTTGACCCACAGGGTAAAGCCGTAACAGGCAGTATGAAAAATTTGGGTTTAGCCGAAATACACAATGTACGGATTGGCAAGCACATCACCCTTGAGATTGAAGCCGACAGCGCCGAAACCGCTCACAGCAAAGTTGACCTTGCCTGCAAAAACCTTTTGGCAAACCTGATTATGGAAAGCTACAGCTTTAGTGTGGCTGAAGTTGCGTGATTGTTGAAAAGTTGTAATGTTGAAAGGTTGTAATGTTAGATGATGGAAAAGCCAGATTTTTTCGAAACTAACTGCCTTTCAAACTTTTTCTTCCGGACTTCCGGACTTTCCCGACTCTCGGACTGCACTACAACTCCGCTTCTTTTTCTGCTTTTATTTTGGCGAGGGAAATTAAGTTTTCGGCT
>Ga0206938_1057_pt1 | contig 30931 bp, 21 predicted proteins | sample Alteio_BWOrgHeat_12_FD_152918 | JGI IMG/M metagenome (GOLD analysis project Ga0206938, IMG submission 152918) | Enriched cells from forest soil in Barre Woods Harvard Forest LTER site, Petersham, Massachusetts, United States -... | ecosystem: Environmental > Terrestrial > Soil > Temperate forest >... | reverse complement strand
CCTTAAAGGCCTTGGTTCTTTCCGAAGCCCGGTATAACAATGGCTATACATCCTATCTGGAAGTGATCATTATGGAAACCAATCTATTTGATGCACAATTGCAGGAATCCACCACCTTACAGGAAAAATTAAATTCGATTGTAGCCTTGTATAAGGCGCTCGGGGGCGGATGGAATTAATTTAAGATATTCGTATGCAAACAAATCACTTAGAAATGCTTCCAGCTTTTTATTTGTCCTTCCCTTTTTTGCTTTTGCTGATTTTCGTGAATTACCTGGGCTACCGGTTCAAAAATATGCATATCCGGAAATTTCCGGGGACCGAGCATGTCGGGATCGGCCCGACAGAAGGATCTCTGCTTGGATTAACGGCTTTGTTGCTCTCCTTTACATTTGGGATGACGGCGACCAAATACGAACTCCGTCGCCAGCATATTGTCACGGAGACCAATGAAATCGCCACGGCTATCTTGCGGTGTGATTTATATCCGGACAGTGCCAGAAAACTTCTGAGAGCCGACATGAGAGACTATCTGGAAACCCGGATCGATTATTATGCAGAAGGAGACAAGGAGGAAAAAATTGCACGGTCCCTCGTTCAAACGGATTCCATTTCCAAATTGATTTGGAATCGGGTTGCCCAGCTTTCTCACGATCCTGCTAATGCGGTTGCCAGTCAACAAATGATTCCAGCCACCAATGGACTAATTGATATCGTGATTACCCGCGAGGCAGCCCGCGTTGCGATGGTTCCGGGAATGATTTTAGTGGTGCTCTGTGTGCTGATCCTGGTTTCTGCATTTTTATCGGGATATGGAAGCAAGAGCTTGGAAAGGAATAAAGTGCTGGTGGTAGCATTTGCTTTGATGACGACCCTGGCCCTATACCTCGTGATTGATTTGGATAATCCCAGACAGGGTTTTGTGAACTTGAATTCTACTGAACAATTGCTGGTGAATCTCAGGCAACTTTTTACAGACAAATAATGATCGAGATTCTGCTCCAATGGATGAAAACCAATTGCCCAGGAATTTCCAAGGGTTATAAAATTTCTTTTTTGAAGACAGCTTTTGTATTTTTTTTCCTTTTTGTTCAGACGATCTCTTTCGCTCATTCAAAAGATACCCTAGCCGCATCCGCGCTGCATCCCCTGGGTAGGTATGCCTGGACTCCGGAGGGAAACCTGGAACTCATTAGTTCCGGCGTACATTTCGGTTTTAATTTCCTTGGAACGGAATGTAAAATATATACAGCACTTTCTGATCCCCGCGCCCACAGCTATTTGCAATATACCATAGACGGAATCTACCAGAAAAGAATCAGGATATCCGGAAACCGGTTTCAACCCATCGTGGTCGGTGGGTTGAGTAAGGGCACGCATACCTTGTGGATTTACAAAGCAACGGAAGCGGCAACGGGTCCGATTTTTATTCAAAAAATCGCTGGGGGGAATATACAGACCTTAAAAATTCCTCCAAAACCACTGATTGAATTTATTGGCAACAGCATCACCTGCGGTGCAGCAGCGGATCCATCCGATATTCCCTGTGGCATGGGGGAGTACCATGACCAACACAATGCCTACATGGCTTATGGACCCAGGCTGGCCCGGGCCCTGGATGTAAATTTTATTTTAAGCAGTGTGAGCGGCATCGGAATTTACCGGAACTGGAATAGCCTGGCACCGGTCATGCCGCAGGTTTATGAAAAAACAGATTTCCAGGTCAATGGCGTACGCAACTGGGATTTCAAAACTTATCGCCCACGCATCGTAAGCATCGCTTTGGGAACAAATGATTTTAGTGATGGTGACCATGTGCAGGCGCGATTGCCATTTGATAGCACGGTCTTCGTTTCCGGCTACATCCAGTTTGTAAAACTGGTCAAATCAAAATACCCGCAGGCAAGAATCATCTTATTGAGCAGCCCGATGCTAAACGGGGCTAAAAGAGAAAAACTGCAGAACTGTTTAAAGGCGGTTAAATGCAATACGGACAAAGCCTTCCCCTCATCAAAGCCGGTGGCACTTTTCTTTTTCGAGCCCATGCAGGCCAGGGGATGCGGCGGTCATCCAAATGTGGAAGACCATGCGATTCTGGCCAGACAACTCATGCCCGCTTTCCAGAAATTGTTATAAGCCCGGGTCACTGGACTTAAGTGAGTAGTTTTAAAAGATGGAATAAACCGGGACAGATTTCCAGGTTGCCGCTGGTTCATCTATCTTTTGGTATGAGACGTTGTTCCCGATAATTCAGGCGGAGTTCCCCTTCCTTATTTGATTTTTGCTTTGCGTTGCCTGCTTTTTCTCTCCAGGTTTTCCCTTACTCGATATTGCACCATTTCAGCAATAAGTTTTACGGGCAGCGCCTTTCCTATGGGAAACTGTACGGTCCCCTTGGAAGTGGTAAAGGATTTGAGTTTTTCTTTAAAGGCCACGATGGGTCCTGGCAGAGCATAAAAACCGATATGCGAAGTATGGGCGGCAAAATATACCAGTACTCCTTGGAATTTATAGGCCGGCATGTTATAGCTGATCACTTCCTCTGCCTCGGGAACAGTTTTTTGGATCGTTTGTCGAAGCTGTTTTAAACCTTTTTGGTGGCTGACCGGTTGAGCCTGGATATATTCATCCACAGAAGAGAATCTTGTTTTTTCCATGATTATCCTTTAAATGGATCCAAAAATAAGGTTCCCCGGATGCTGGAAGTGTTTAAAAAAGCAAACCCTTTAAAATCTGGGACTTCAAAGGGTTTGCGTATTTTATTCATTGAGTGACTTCAAGTCCATTCGTTAGTGGCCGCCAAAGTCAAATACAAGACCACCTGTAAATCCAAACTGAAGGACGGTGGCGTAGGTTGTATAGGCATAAGGAGGATATCCAAATCCAGGAGAATAAAAGGCAGTTCCAGTAGCCTGCGCAGATCCGAGCAATTGGGCACCGATTTTTACTCCGACGGAATTTCCAGCCTTGATTTTTACCCCGGCTTTCAGATCCCAGGCGAATTTAGTGGAATTGCTGGAAGCCGTAACAAAGGCTGCGCCCAAACCAATGCCTCCATAAGGTTGGATTTTGGGATTGTTCATCAGGTACTGTTCAAAGTTTAAAAGCAGATAAGAAATGGTTGCTGTGGTGTTGGTGTTCAGCTGAACGTTTTGGGGATAGGAATACAGCGGAATGTTGGTTCTTTGATACTGATATTGTAATTCCACTCCAGTTCCTTGCGCATTTACGCCTTCTAAAGAGCCTCCAAAGATGCCACCAGCATTGATAAAAGCATAGGCATTTCCAAAATTGATTCTATCCCGAAATGTATATCCACCATAAAGATTGAGGGATAAATGTTGGGAAAAACCGGTTGCTGCGATAAATAGTACGGCGGATGTAATCAGTAATTTTTTCATGATAAGTTAATTGGTGATGATACGATTAATAATAGCAAAACGATTGATTATGACCGTTTTACGGTTGTGCGGATACAAATATAATACAAATTATTGATTGGATATTTTGGCCAACTTTTTCATGAAGGGAGGTAAATACACGTTGCCAACGGGAATAATCTTATCCTTCAGGTGGATATGTTGTTTCTCCACGCTGATGATCTTATCCATCGCAATAAAGTAAGATCGGTGAACCCGGGTAAACCGGTGGGAGGGCAGTAGATCCTCCATTTCCTTCATCGTTAGTAAACTGACGATTCTTTGAGATTTTGTATAAATAGAAACATAGTTCTTCAGGCCCATGACATAATAAATTTCATCCAGTTCGATTCTCACCAGACGGGTTCCCTCTTTTACGAAAATATAACCTCCTTTTAGAGACGACAAAGGAGCCGGTACCGATCCATTTTCCCCGGGGAATTTGAGCTTGTAGGCTTTTTCCGAAGCCTGGTAGAAACGCTCGAAGGAAACAGGTTTGGCCAGAAAGTCAATGGCATGGTGCTCAATCGCGTCGAATGCAAATTTCCGGTTAAGGGATAAAAGAATTACGGGCACACCCTGCTGCAATAAATTGAAGGATGGACTGCCTACAACCATGGATTTACGAATTTCCAGCAGGATAAGGTCTGCCGGATCACTTCGAAGTGAAATCAAAGCATCCCGTGGATGGGCAAAAGAACCCAGGTATTCCAAGAATGGAATTTTCTTCATGTAATTTCTTAAAGACTGAACCGTTTGCGGATGGCTGTCAACAATGATACATTTCAGCATAGGCTTGAAAAGGGTCAGCTGGGACCGAAGCAACACGCTTCAGTTCTTTGTCCTAACGCAACTTACAAAATATAATTTCTATCCCGGCACACACAAAAAAGGCTCCCGGTTTAAACCGGGAGCCTAGTAATGTGCGAGATGAAGTCAACTATAGTTTGGCAATCTGTATGACGCCTTCTTTGCCCGCGATGTTAAATTTCAACAAATAATTTCCAGGGGCCATCGCAGAAAGATTAACCTGTATGGATTGATCTCCTGCACTGCGTGATCCGCTGTAAATCTGTGATAACATTTTTCCATCCATCCCGATCAGATCAATCTGCACCAGTTTTTCAGTGCCGAGTTGGAATATGATGTTGGCGGTAGAATGAATCGGATTGGGAGCCACCATGATGTGGTAGTCATCTACAATATTTCCTTTATCATTTAATACTACCAGCAGGAAGCTCTTGCTTACGGTTCCACCATTGCCATCGCTGGCTGTTATGGTCACTACACAATTTCCTGCATTGATTCCATTGATGGTGAGTTCAGAACCATTGACGGTTAGGGTAGCAAAAGTTGAACTGTCCGTTTTCACTGTATAGGTCAAGACGTCCAGACTATCGGGATCACTGAAGTAGTGACTTAACTCGACCGTGCGGCTTGTTCCCTTATCGATCACGACTTCAGGCATATCGGTGGCCACAGGCGGAGCATTGTGTTTTACGGTCAGCTGGAGTGTATCCCATGCACTGGCTCCATAGGGATCCGTCGCTTCAAATACCAGGTCAACCCTGCCGGTATCCATCGGTATGATGCTGGTCTGCCCGGTTGTATCGACATAGGTTTTCACCACCGTATTGTTCGGTCCTGCAAAACTATAGTGCAACAGGTCACCGTCGGGATCGGTAAATACGGTATCCATTGCAATCATCAGCGCGGCCCCTTGCAGGGAAATCGTACGACTGACCAGATGGTTGTATACATAGGGCGGCCGGTTGGTATTGCTGACGAGCACAATCAGGGAATCGGTTCGTTTATTTCCATGATCGTCTACCAAATTGATAGCGAAATAGTGAAGACCTGCATCAGCATATCCCGGTCTGTAGATAAAATAACTACCGGTATCCGTGTTGTTGACCGATGCAGCGGTATCCGGCTTGACGAGATTCACCGTTACGATGCCACCTCCGTCATCGACGGCTGGGATCAGCGCGTTGAGCGTATCGGCCTCATTGACTCTCAGCGTATCATGATTGGTCAACGTGGGTGCCTGATCAATATGCAGGAAGACGCTTACTTTGGTTTGCGGTGTCGCAGGGTCATTGGAATGGACGATCAAATCAGCGGACTGGTCAGGTGGTGTAGCCAGGGGTCCGTGAGCGGTAAGGGTCAATTGTTGGGTTTGACCTATTTTGACCGTTCCACTGTCAGGATACATTGTCAGCCAACCACCTGTTGAATCCGTTTGAGCATAAGCGGCCATATAAAAATCACCATTGAACTGTATTTCTTGGAACGCATCTGTTTCATTGACCTTGGTATAAAAAGCCTGATGTTTTTGCTGATCTGAAGTGACGTATTGAAAACCTTGGGGGAATCGCATGCCGTAAGCATAATCCCACTCAACCCAGAAATCCTCATAGGCGTTGATCAGAATGCTCGAATCCAGGGCTGCTATGATATAGGTTCCGGTGCCGGACGTATCGGGCTGAATATCTACTGACTGTTCGTAGATAACCGTTGAGTTATTGATATTGGAACCCAGCCGGATTCTGAATTTGATGGTGTTGGCCAACATCACATCCGTGCGGTAGAGATCCCCTACATGCGATAAGTAAAATCCTTTTTTACCTCCGTTGAAATGACTTACCGCCATGATGGTTGGCTCATCAACACCAGTTCCCAGGTAGTCGACATATTGTCTGCCATTGGCGGGCTCAAAGGCCAGAATAGAATCCGCAAAACCGCTGGCGGGAATACCCAGGGGTCTGCCCGTTACACCCAGTGTTGTTTTTAATCCACTGCCATACAAACTAAACACGGTAGGTTTTGATTTGATGGACTTGACTGGAGTGATTGGCTTGACACTGTTGTAGGAAATGCCGGGCCGGTGATATTGTAAACTCAAAGTGTAGTCCATATCGCCGAGTCCTGTATTACCCAGCTGCACATATTTCACAGCTGAATCCGATTGTTGCACGGTAATGTGCAGACTGGTGGAATCGGTCGTGACAACCGGCGGTTGAATAACCGTAGCCGTGATTGGAATTGCGATGGGCGTAGGATAGTCAGAACTTACATTGACAAACTCACTGACCGTTCCCATCGAGGGGATGGGCGTGAAAGTAATATGGTATTTGAGTTCATCACCTGGTGCCAAAGTAACTGGGAATTGGATCAGCCCATTGGTCACTTCATCCAAGGCAAAGGCGGAATTATTAGAAAAATCAATGTTGCTGATTGTAACGGTTTGCAAACCGTTATTTTTTATGAGTACCGGTTGGTTGTACGTATTCTGAACACTGCCGGCATTGGTATAGGCGACCACCTTACCAAAGGCCACCGTATCCGTTGTTTTTACGCTGTTGGGTCCATTCATATCCAGCTCCATCGGAATATTAACCGTGGTGAGCAGCGGATCATTGGAATGGAGGGTGATATAATCTTTGTAGACTCCATTGGTCATGCTGTTGGTAGTCCAGATGGCCGGAAGGGTAACAGAATCACCCGGATGCAGTGTATAGGGAACAGAAGGAACATATTCTATCGCTCCCCGGTTTTGATACCACAAGGTTTGATTATAAGCCAGGGTTCCGTCTGTACCATCCTGATTTTCGATTCCCACCAGGAAACTCTGTGTGATATTGGATTCAAACTGTCCGGACTGATACATCATTTTTATCCGACCGTCTTTATAGAAGATGGTTTCAAATGTTACAGTGCCGGCGTCGGTAAAATTACCACCGAACATACTGGAGAATTCCACAACCAATTTTTCACTGTCTGTATAGTAATAGATCTGACCGATATATTTACCACTGGTATAGTCGTATCCCTGGGTCAGTGGATAGTTGGCCGTAGCAATCACACCATTGGGTGGCAGGGGTGAAGGAATGGTTGGTGCAATCTGATTGACCGGTTTCTCATAGTTCAAAGTGACATTTCCCTGCCAGTCAATATAGAGTGAATTGTAGGTGCCACCGTAATAAGGGAAGGTAAAGGGAAGCTTGATTTGCTGACTTCCGATGCCTATGGGACTCAGAATTGAAGCCGTTCCCAGGCCATTACCGAGTTCTATCCAATTGTAAGCAGCCGTGCTGCTGTCCATGGATTTATGAATGCTGTATGTATGGGCGGAGTCTAGTCCGTTGCCCACGCCCTGTCCACTTTGATTCATGGCAAACCATTGGGGATGTTCCACCATAATCTTCAAGTCTCCATCGCCATGGTTGCCCAGGGTCAAAGAAGCGGGTAGGGTTTGACCGGGATTGAGCGCATTGACTTGTCCACCAGTTAGAGAATAAGTCAGGGAACCTGCGGCTTTGCCGGCTCCTGATAGTACCACCGTAAAGACTGCTTGGGCCGAATCATCCGTGGTAACGGTTAATGTTCCGGGATAACTGGTCTCTGCCGTCGGAGCAAAAGTCACCGGAATATGCAGCTCAGACAAAGCGGGCACCGTCACCGGAGCCTGATCTGTCGTATAAGCGGCATTGCTGAAGGAGGTAGAGAGTAGATTAACTGGTTTGGTACCGGAATTCAGAAAGACCGCATCCATTTTCGAGGTGGCGTTTTTGTAGACGCTACCAAAGGCGAGCGTGTCTGTTTTCTGCATCATACCCTGGATACCGGTAACGGTAAATACCGCCGGTAAATCAACTTTTTCCTGAAGCGGATCGTTGGTAGTCAAAGCGATCGATGTATTATAGGTGCTGTCGATTAAGCCGGCTGCCGAAGCAGTCACGGTAACACGAACACTGTCGCCCACAGCCACCGCTCCGCTGGTTGGGAAAATGGAGGTGATGAATTTTGGTGCCGATGGAACAAACCAAAGCGTTGTATTGTCTGCTACGACAAAAGGCGCGGGGGTCACGTCGAAGGCAGCCACGTTGATTCCCTTGGTTTCATCCTTGCTTTCCAGACCGATCAATCCAAAACCCTCAGTAGCCCAGGTATTGTTTACGGTCTTGTAGTTCATTTCAATTTTTCCATTGCTGTACAAAACAATCTGGAAGGTCGCTTGTCCATAGCTGAAGGATCCTCCACCAAACTCATTGCCACCAAAATATTCCAGGTCATTGTATTGAACAATGAATTTGCCCGGTAAGGATTTGATGAAAACGTGTTCGTTTGAATTGACTACCGGGGACATATATTCGACAAATAAACCGGCGATGACTCCATTGAGGCCGTCTCCGGGAATGGGCAGCGTATAGCTCACTATATTCATGGCTCCCGGGTAATTCAGAGACAAACAGCCAAAACTATTTACATAAACCTGGCTGATGGTATCTCCATAATATTTCATTTTGAAACCCAGCGGATACAGTGCTGAGGTTTTGATATCTGCAGCCAGGATCCGGGTGATTTCGGTTCCCGTTGCAGAGATATCATCCCAGCTATATACCGGCCCATCGGGTTCATTGCTGTCGATCCAGGCATAGTCCATGCTGGCATCCGTGCCTTTGGCCATCTTGGCTTTCAATTTCATTTTATTGACGGCCGCTATTTCCGGCATGGAATAACTCAAGGGATATTTGCCTGTCTTGTTGGAGATGACAAATGTATTTTTCCCAATAGAATCCACCGGAGCGACGATCTGGATAGGAACACCCGACAGTGTCATCACCGGAGGTCTCACGCCGACTCCGGAGCCCGACAGATTCAGGGTTCCGTCATTGGTTGAGATGACTATTTTAGCCAGTTGCAATCCGGCTGCGGTCGGTGTAAATCTTACCGTCAGCTGAGCTGAATCACCAGGATTGAGACTGTCCGGCATAGATATCAGTGTGAATCTATTGTTGTTGGAGTTGAAATTAAAATTGTTGAGGGTCGACAGTCCTGCATTGTACATCATGATCGTCGCATCCCCGTCCTTTCCGATAAATACAGATTGGGCGTCCAGTATACCGATCTTGGACGTCAGGGTTCCTTTTTGTCCCGATACCGTTACTACCATCGGAACACCCACCATCGGATTGTTGAGATCATTGGAACTGATCTGAAGATTGTAATTGTATCTACCATTGCGGATCGTGGAAGCATTTCCATTGGCCGCGATGTTGGCCACCGCCAGTCCGGGCAGGGATCCACTATTCGGTGAGAGGCTAATCAAATTGCCGGGATAACCCTCATCACTTAAACCATACATGAAAAATCGAGTAGGTCCCACGGCACTGGTTAGCGTAGACCAGGTTGCCCCTTTGTCGCTGCTCACCATAAAATTATTTGCCAGTGAATCGGCTGCACCATATTCAGCACCTTGTGTATAACCATACAGCGGATCGTATTGGTAGACGATCCAGAACCATTCGCCCGGTTGAAACAGGAAACTGCCATTGAGCTTGGTAGCGGTAAAGGAATAGTCTGAAACAGGACCTACCAGTGTTTGTTTAAGCAGCAGGGTTCCTTGTGCGGGAGTAAGACCGCCTTTATAAATGTAAATGGTGATCGGAGCGGTAACCCCAGAGGTTTGGAATACGGTTCCTACATGAGTTAAGTTAAATGGTTTTTTTGTTACATTCAACCGGGTGGCGGCAGAGAAGTCTACGCGTTGATCATCCCCGATAAAATAATAAGTATAATCCTGGTCCACCAGTCGCAGTGTATCATTGAATCCACCATCCTGTCTTTCCCAAGATGAAGAAACGGGAATGGGAGTGCCAGTCCAGTTCATCGGACCGGTACCGCTGTTGGTTAGTTTAAAAGAGGTGGAAGCCGTTGGACTCGATGTAACATTGATGTTCATCACAAGCGTGTCGGTGGGTAGATTTACGATCGGACCATCCAGGGTCGTTACTTTAACCTGGTTGGAGAGCTGGCTTTCATTGGCCCAAATGTCCTTGGCACTGACGCTGATATAATATCCGGTCGTAGGCAACAGTCCGCCGATGTTGAAAGTTTCAGCAGAACCGGCTGCCAGGGCTTTTTTTATAATGATTTTGTTGACCGTATTTTTTTGCGTGCTGTCAAAGGGAGTCGTTGCGTAATACACGATATAACTGTCGGCATTGCCGTTGTCTTGATCCGCGGGTGCGGTCCAACTGAGGTCAATGCTGTTTTGCGCATTGCTTTTTCCTGCCAGATCGGTGATGGCATTGGGTGGAATGCCTTTATCCGTTTGTAAGGCCTTACCGGCATCCAGTGCGCCGATTCCCATCAGTCCGTTGTACTGGGGATCCATAGCGATAAAGGGCCTCACGGAATGAAACAACCGGTTTTTGAGGTCATCATTGGTGAATCCCATTTTTCCAAATTGCGACACGATCAGGGCAGCAACACCCGAAACATGCGGCGTCGCCATGGAAGTACCTTCCATATAACCATATCCATTGTTGGCGATCGTACTGGCGATCATCTGATGGCTGGTGCCATCCACGTCATCATCGCCGCCCGGCGCGGAAATATCCACCCAGTCTCCGTAGTTAGAAAAAGAAGATTTGTTATCGAATACGCTCGTAGCGCCCACGGCAATACAAGTAGGATAGTATCCAGGATAATAAAGATCATTGGAATTGCTATTGCCTGCTGCAAATATCACCACACCGCCATTCATCGGTCCGATCTGATTGCCGTTGACATCGCGTCCGGCTTCCTTGGTAAAATAATCGATGGCATCCAGTACGGCCTGATCGTATACGTCAGGAGAAGTATATCCCCAGGAGTTCTGGGAAATTACGGCTCCATTATTGGCTCCATAAACAATGGCTGCCGCAGTACCCGCACCATCAGCACCGTTCGTACCAAAAATTTCACTTGACATGATGCGCACCCCGTCACCATTGCCGGTACCGCCGGCGATACCGCAAACACCCAGGCCGTTGTTGTTCACCGCTGCGATCGTACCGGACGTGTGGGTACCGTGATCGCCGGGAGAAATCTGGCTGGAATTGTCACCAAAATCGTATCCATGGATATCATCTACATAACCATTCCCGTCATCATCAACACCGGGTAGTCCATTGAGTTCAGCCAGGTTTACCCACATGTTCGCCGCCAGGTCTTCGTGTTTGTAGTCAACGCCTTCATCCACGACATCCACAATGACATTGGGCGTACCGGCATTGATTTTCCAGGCGGGCTCCAGATCGACGTCCGCGCCGGTATAACCTCCTTCCTGACCCGTATTGTGGTAGTTCCACTGCAGGTAGTAATAGGGATCATTAACCGGTGAAACATAACCACCGGCATCCAAAGGTTTTGATTTGGGAGACCCTGATATTTTTATGATGGGTGTCTGAATGGATTTGATAACATAGGCGGGTTGGGCTGTTTCGATTTCAGAAACGGTTTTAAATGAATTGACCGCGGAATTGATTTCCGTGGCATTGTCAACCTGAATAGCATACCATCTGTCTAAACCATATTTATGTTGTTTGGCCTCCATGCGTCCGGCATCGGGGAAAACACGAATCATTTTGATGGCCTTGAATTGGCGGGCGATGGCATCCAGGTGTGGGATCCCTGTCTGGAATGTTTCCGTTTTGCTGTTTGCAGCCAGAAGCGGAAGCCTTTTTTGGATGAGGGTGAAGGGAACACCGGCTTTCATCTTTATTAGAATTTTACCAGCCGTCAACTCCGGTGCGCTCAGTTTTGCCTGTGTTGCCGGACTTGTTCCCTTGGGAGAAACGACCGGCTTTTGGGGCGTCGCGTGCTGAGCAGGCGTCGTTTGCAAGGGTTGGACGGATGACTGATGCGCTTTTTGCCCCTGTATTTTGGGCGTTTGTGCGCATAGTGCGAAACTGCATAGAGTAAGGATCGTTCCAATAGGTATGCGTAAAAAATTCCTGTTCATATGTTTCTTTATCCTAAGTGGTGAAATAGATGTTAGCGTCAGAAAATCGATTATTTAATGATAAAAGAAAATCCAAGTTTGAATGTAGAGGTGGTCGTTGCGCTCGTCGCGTTGCCTGAGGGAATCAGGTAGGCCATATCAATCCGGCAGGATTTGAAGCTGAGGCCCAGACCGGTGGTGATGAATTGGAAGCCGCTGAATTCAGTACTCTCCGAAGAATATCCGGCCCGCACAAATAACATATTGTGGTATCCGTACTCCCCGCCGACATTGTACTGCATTCTTTGCTCAAAAAATCCTTTCCCGGGAACAGGGGCAGTGAGTGGACTGACCGCGTCTGCCGTAAAAATTAACCGGTCTTCATCGGTAAGCTTTTGCTGAAAAGTGGCTGCCACCCCGGCTGTAGAGGGGAGGGCGTATCCATTGGAATTGTCGCTGTATTTTATTTTAGATCCGACATTGGAGATCACGGCGCCCAGGTGCCAGGATTGTCCTTCAGAATTTTCTTTAGTCTGGTAATAGATTCCCAGGTCGGCCGCTACGGCGCTCCCGTTTTGAAAACCAGCATAACCGGTATTTACAATGTGAGAGTAGATATAGCGGAAAGTAGCCCCGAGAAAAAGGTTTTCTGATAGTTTTCTGGCATAAGAGGCATCGATGGCCATGTCATAGGGACTGGACTGGCCCAGGACATCGCCCTGATCTCCAGTCAGTTTCAGTTCACCTTGTTTAAAGTAGCGGATACCGCCGCTGATCACTTCGTTTTCGGAAGTCTTATAAAATCCCGAGACAGAATAAAGGGCAATATTTTTTACGAGGTTGGTTGCCATGGGGGAGTAGGCGATGGCAATGGCGCTGGTATTTTTTACCTGGACCATACGTGCTGGATTGGCGTAATGAGTAGCGTTGTCTCCGGGAAGGGCGATGGCAGATTCTCCAATTCCGGCTGCACGGATATCGGTGTTCATCCTTAAAAAAGGGGCTGCCGTCAGGGAAGAAGCCGCGGCGTTTACAGAATCACCGGTAGTTTGGGAAAATGCAGGCTTGGCAAACAGGAGGCAAGCCATTCCACTGATTAGTGGAATTAATTTTTTCATATTAGTTATTTTTTTGAAAGGACGCCAAATGTATTGATGTTAACCGTTCATTAACGCGGCGTCAGGTCGGGGAACGCAGTTGGATTAATTTCAAAAGATCGCTGGTTATGATAAAGATTTTCTAACAAAGGACCGTTTGAAGGAAAAAATTTCTAAGAATGATTTGTTATAGTTCGGTTCGGGATGGCCGGTAGGTTTCCAAATGAGGGACTGGAACAAAAATGCCGATATCGCTGTGAGTAAACAGGTTGTATATAGAATAGATAATAATAGATGATGGGAGAATTAAAAAAGGCAGGGTCTTTGCAATTGAGGAATTAGCTCCTCTAAAAAAAAGGTCATTCGTGCAGATTTAAAACCAAGCCAGTAAAATGATGGACGAATTGGTATATATAATTGACGAAATGGCTTATATAATTGACTAACGTTTTTTTCTTGCTTTTATTGTTGTTGACAAATCAAAGTCTATCGCACCGGCATACTAACGGTACGGAACAGCCGAAATTTTGAAAAAAGGGGTAGCTAAACTTGACCAAGGTCAACAAACGCAGGTCCAATCGGCATCTTCAATGACCGGATGCTTGATAAAGATCAAGAGCGGTGGGAGGGCAATATTAATCTGCGGGTGTCAGGATGATATTTCTAAAATCGATGGCACCATGATCACCTTGAATATAAATGGGGCCGGGTTCGCCTTCCTGGCTGTCAATGGCTCCGCCGGTAATTCCCGGTATGATTTGTTTACAAATGACCATTTTTCCATTGACAGAGAGGGTTATCAGTCTGCCAATCAGGGTGATGTCAAAGGACTGCCATTCTCCCGGACTTTTAGCCATCATTTCCAGTGGGGCTATAAAACCATAGATGGCTCCCAGCAAACCGACAGCCGGTTCCTGTCCCTTGCTGTCTACAATCTGTACTTCGTAGCGCCCACGCAAGTAGACACCGCTGTTGCTGCCGGCCGGTATACGAAATTCGATGTGCAACTTGAAATCCTTAAACCGCTGGTCGGTCATGATATTGGAGCCCGAAGCAGGATTTCTCATCATACCCGAATCCACTTTCCATTGGTTCTTGCCCGTCGCATGCCATCCATTTAAATTTTCCCCGTTGAACAGTTTTATTTCTTTCCCCCATACGGGATCCTGGGACCTCCATAAGGAAGGCGCCCGAACGCCCGTCAAAGTATAGGAAGTACCGTCCGGCATAACCAGCGTTCCTGCTAGACTGTCTCCCTGGTAACGGGCTTCGAATTTCAGATCATTGGAAGCCGTATCCCATTGGGGGGGAATGGAAAATCGAACGATGTTGTTGGTGAAATCTACTTTTGAAATGGGTCGGGCACTGCCGCCAATGCCTACATACTGTCCGACCAGCGTGCGGGTACCAGAATGGCGGACTTCCAGCCAAGAGGGAAAAGTTTTTCCTCCTTTATATAAGGTGAGATCCCAGCGGCCTTCCAGCGGAGACTCATAAAAATTATTTTTTGCGTAGGAATGTTGTGCAAGAATCAGCAAACTCAAAATCACCAGCAGGGCTGCAGCATTTTTTTTCATATCGCTTGTTCGGTTGTAATCATTAAGATAAAGAAAGTTATTGAATCTCTTCCCACCAGTTTTTAAAAACCTGATCACCGTCCATCAGGACTTTTTCACCGATCAAAGGATGGACCAGTGGCATATTTTTTAGGGCGGCTTCTTTTTTGATCCGGATAATGGGCTCATCCCAGGCATGAAGGGACAAACTAAATTTTGCCCAGTGCACTGGCAGTAATTTTTTGGCGCGCAGATCAAGGGCAGCCTGCACGGTTTCTTCCGGCGTCATATGGATGTATTTCCAGTTTTTATTGTACTGTCCGTCTTCCAAAATGACCAAATCGAAAGGACCGAACTGTTCACCGGCTTCTTTAAAATGATGGTCGTATCCCGAATCGCCGCCAATAAAAATTTTCCAATGGGGCGTATGCAATACAAAAGAATTCCAAAGGGTTCCATTTCTCTTAAGACCCCGGCCTGAAAAATGCCGGGCGGAAACAGTATATATTTCAAATCCCTTTTCCAAAATCCATGGCTCATTCCAATCCATTTCCTGGATCGTGTTTGGATCAAATCCCCAGCGTTCCAGATGAGCCCATACACCCAGTGCGGTGATGGTTTTATTGACCTTCGGCCTCAATCCAGTAAGCGTTGGGTAGTCCAGGTGATCCCAGTGATCGTGGGTAATAAATAAATAGTCGATCGGGGGAAGATCGGTCACTGAATAGATATCGGTACCTGCAAAACTTTTGGTCGTAAATGACAGGGGAGAGGCGTTGCCACTGAAAACAGGATCCACCAGGAAGGTTTTACCGTCGAGTTGCATAAAATAAGAAGAGTGCCCAAACCAGACAAGAAAGTTTTCCTGGGGATCCCGGTGTAAAAGATCCGTCTTACAGGAAGGCAATGGGGCAGCAGGCCTGTTTCTTTTGTCTTTGCCAAAAAGAAACTCCCCGAGTACGCCAAAAAAACTGGCTCCTTCCGTTAAGGATGGGGTCAAAGTTCTGTTTTGAAACTGCCCATTGAGGTAATGGGGAGAAAGCTGAACGGTTTTTAATCTCGGACCAGCGGGGGGTGAACCAAAAGGTCTGCTGTGGATGAAAATAAATATAGCCAGAAAGATGGCCAGTAAAACAATGCCCAAAAGGATCATAGACCTTATTAGACATCAATATAATGCATTCCGGATCGTGAACCGCCGTCAACCTAGGTTGCCCAAGACAAACTGCTCACTCAGACCGCAAACTGCTGACAGGATTGAGGAGTGCCGCCTTGATCGCCTGATAACTTACCGTCATCAAGGTGATGGCCATTGCACCGATACCTGCCAGTACAAAGATCCACCAGGATATCTCCGTCCGGTACGTGTATTTCTGCAACCATTGGTGGAGAAAATACCAGGACAGGGGAATGGCAATAGCGCAGGAAATGATGACCAGGGTGACAAAATCCCTGGACAACATTTTCCAGAGATTGAATACGCTGGCACCGAGCACCTTTCTTACACCGATTTCCTTGGTACGTTGCTCGGCAACAAAGGAGGCCAGCCCGAAGAGTCCCAGACAGGAAATGAAGACGGCCAGCAGGGCGAAAAAAGTCGAAAGATTTCCAATTCGTTTTTCATCTTCGAATTTCTGTGCATATTCTTCATCGGTAAATTTATATTCAAAGGGCGCCGCCGGATTATACTTTCTAAAAACGGGTTCTATTTTTGCCAAGCCTTCCTTCATCGTTGTCGAAGGTTTGAAACGAAGGATGATTACATTAGCCCAGGTGGTGTTGAGCAAAAACATTGTAGGTTTAACTGGTTCATAGGGAGATTGCATGATCATGTCTTTGATGACGCCCACGACATGGTGGGGCGTGGTATCCCATTTGATCGTCATGCCCACCACATTTTTTACGTCGATGAGTTTGACAGCGGCCTCGTTGAGTATCATGGCGCTGGAGTCGGTCAGGAAACGATGCGAGAAATCACGACCCTCTTTTATCTGCCAATGAATGGTAGCGCCATAATCATAAGTGGTGGCCACGGTGCCAAACAAAGGCAGGCTGTTGGGATCCTTGCCCACCCAGCTGAATCCGATATTGTTTGACCAGACCTGCGTGGAGGGACTGGAAGATTCTGCCACATTTTCTACTTTTCCGGTAGCCAGCAATTCGTTTCGAAGGGCATCATAATGCTTATACAGATCCGGCGTATTCATGTAAATGGTAATGAGTCCCTGGCGGTCATAACCCACAGGTCGGTCTTTTGCAAACTGAATCTGGCGATAGACGATGATCGTACCAATGATCAGGGCAATGGATATACTGAATTGTACCACCACCAACACCTTCCGAGGCAGGCTGGCGTATCTTCCCACCCGAAAGGTTCCTTTCAAGACCTTGATCGGTTCAAAGCCGGATAAATAAAAAGCCGGATAACTTCCCGAAACAATTCCTGTAAATAAAGTAAACAGGAGAATAAAAATCCAGAAATATATATTCGCGCCGGGTAAATGGATGGCTTTGTCTGACAAGCTGTTGAAAAATGGAATCAGTAGCAGGACCAAACCCAGGGCAATGATCAGGGATAAAAAAGCAACCACGATCGATTCGGTCAGAAATTGTTTGACCAGTTGCGGTCTGAGCGATCCCACGGTTTTGCGGATACCCACTTCTTTGGCTCTTTTTTCACTGCGTGCCGTGGATAGATTCATAAAATTAATGCAGGCCAACAGCAGGACAAATACCCCGATCATACCAAAGAGCCAAACAAACTGAATTCGGCCGCCGACCAATTTTCCGTTTTTAAATTCATTGTACAGGCGCCAGTTATCCATCGGTTGCAATACCAGTTCTTCCACGCCATCGGTGGCAGGATTCAGGTGGATCATGGAAGCCTTTCTGATCTTTCCGGTTGTTTTGGTAAAATCAATATGATCGTTGATCTGGACAAAACATTGCCAAGAGTGATTGCCCCATTCCGTCATCGCATTTTTCATCCAGTCTTGGGTATGGATATATTTATCCCAACTCATCAGGATTTTTGTATTCGTCAGGGTGGTGTTTCTGGGAAAGTCTTCATAGACCCCGGTTACTTTAAGATCAAACTGATTGTCTATCCGGACGGTTTTACCCATCGGATCCCCGGATCCAAAGAGTGTCTTGGCCACCGACTCACTCAGCAAAATGGCCAGGGGATCCTTCAATCCGTTGATCGACCCTTTGAGCATATTCAATGAAAACATGGTGGGGAAAACCGGTTCAACCCACAAGCCTTCGGAACTTATTTTTTTCTCTCCCGCCCCCAAAATGTGACCAAAATTCCAGGATGACATGCTCACGGCTTTAAAATCGCTGCCGTATTTGTTGCGAAGCTCCGTACCCAGTGGCATGGCTACGGCTTCCCCCGTACCGGTCTGACCGTTGAAGGTCTGGGTGGTCATGACCTGCGCAAGCATCTCGTGGTTTTTATGGTAATGATTAAAACTCAGCTCATCCCAGATCCAAAGGGCGATCAGGATGGCCACGGCCATACCCGTTGCCAAGCCGACGATGTTGATGGCAGAATAAACTTTACTCTTGATCAGATTTCGCCAGGCGATGGTAAAATAATTTTTAAACATGGTGGGGTAAACAGGAATTTTGCACCCTGCGCAAAACAATGACCCGGAACTTTTGTTTTTGTTGCATACTAGGGTATTCAAAAAACAATGATTATGAAAAGAGTGTGGTTTATAACAGGAAGTTCCCGGGGACTGGGCCGCAGTTTGACAACTGCTGTATTGCAAAAAGGCGATCAGGTGGCGGCAACAGCCCGCCGTCCGGAGGATTTAAAAGATTTAAGGGAGGAATATCCAACCCAAATAGAAGCCGTCACTTTGGACGTCACCCAACCTGAACAAATCCAAGCAGCTGTTCGTCAAACGATTAAAAGATTTGGCCGCATAGATGTACTCGTGAACAATGCCGGCTTTGGCATCACCGGCGCTGCAGAAGCGTTCACCGATGCCCAGGTAACCAGCCAGCTGGAAACCAATCTGCACGCCCCGATCTCCATTACCCGTGCCGTCCTGCCTTATATGCGCAAACAAAGGTCGGGTCATATATTTCAGATCAGTTCAATCGGTGGAAGAGTGGCCGGTGCGGGGCTTTCCATTTATCAGGCCGCAAAATTCGGGCTGGGTGGATTTAGTGAAGCATTGTATAAAGAAGTGAGCCATCTGGGAATTCATGTCACTTGTATTGAGCCAGGTGGATTTCGAACCGACTGGGGCGGCTCCTCGATGAGTTATGCCCCCAAAGTAGAAGGGTATGAATCCACGGTAGACAAGATGGCGGAATTCCTATCCAAAAGCGGTTATGTTCCGATGGGAGACCCAAACAAAGCGGCCCAAGTTATGATCGATCTGCTGGATCATCCAAGTCCGCCGGTGCACCTGATATTGGGCAGTGAAGCGGTGAGTATATTAGAACAGGCCAATCAATTGCGCAATGCCGAATTTAAACAATGGCTTCCTGTCAGCCGTTCTACCGATGCCGATGGGGCTATTAATTTTTTAGAAACCCAAGAAGGCAAAACGCTGGCCCAACTAAAAATGATCGATTGACTTTCACCGGGTCCAACAATATTTAAAGAGACCCAGATCGGTTGACCCGTTAGCAATAGGTTTTCATTACTTTGCACACAGGCTTTACATTCTTTAACCCGGATATCAACGCAATCAACTGGATTGAAGCAGGCAATCATCATGATCATCCTTGGAATGGGCTGCATTCAGTCTTTCGCGCAATCTGGCGAGGAGGTCCATAAAGACAGTACGGCAAAACCGGTTGCCAAAAAAGACAGCACCGGATTTGACCGGTTTAACGCAAAGGCAGAACACCTGTTTAAGATTCTTCCAGTACCCATCTATTCTTATTCGCCCGAAGCTGGAAATATCTATGGGTTGGCCAAATTCAACGTCATCAATCTGAATAAAAAAGATACCATTTCAAAGGCTTCCAAATTATCGGAAGTATTCACTGCTTCCAGCCTGCACCAGGTCAATGCTTCCATCTCCACACAATTGGTTTTCGATGAAAACAAATATGTGATCATCAGCTACGTCAATTACAAAAAGGAGCCGGAATATATATGGGATATCGGCAATACCATTACCAACGATCCGGAACAAGATGTTATCAATCGTTTTGTTTTTGTAGGCACCGCACTGCGGCAGGTAAAGGGAAATTTTTATGTGGGCATACCCTTCGATGTGTCGGATTATTTTGATATTACAACAGACAGTACCAGTTTCCTGGTAACCGACAGCGTAACCGGATTAAAGGGCGGAACCAGTGTGGGCATGGGTTTCGCGGCCGCGTACGATACCCGCAATAACCGATACAATCCCTTGCATGGATCCTATATTCTGGGCACAGCCATTTTTTATCCTTCCAGCTGGGGACCTTACGCTTTTTCCAAATTTGGAATCGATGCCCGCAAATACATCAATCCCTTCAACAAAAATGTTATTGCCGGACAGGTAACAACCAGTTATGCCAATGGTGATGTGCCCTTTTATGAGCTACCCGAAATGGGTGGGGACAGTCAGATGAGGGGATATTACCAGGGAGGACTGCGGGACAATGTTTTGGTGGACGCTCAAATTGAACTACGCATTCCCGTTTGGAATATTTTTGGGGTGGTGGGTTGGTTTGGCGTAGGCCAGGTACAAAATTCTTATTCCCAGGTAGCCCTGGATCAGTTTCATCTTTCCTATGGACCAGGTCTGCGGATCATGGTCGATCAAAAGCACCAAACCAATCTCCGGTTTGATTTCGGATTCGGACCCAATGGGATCAAAGGATTCTATGTAAATTTCGGAGAAGCGTTTTAAGAGCCCGTTTCTTTGGCAGGAAAAAGGGCCGTGGATTTCTTAAGAAAGAAAAATAAAATAATTGTTATGATCCTGGTCCGGGCGGCCAGACAAGGGTGAATGTCTTAAATTTGCACTACAATCATAATTTCGTGATTATTTCGTTCTAAGGATAAATTCCGACTACTGAAAACGATGGATACCCCTCTAAAATGTTCGATTTGCGGCTCCCCCTTGTATAATACCGATCGTTGCCTCAATGAAAATACCTATCACTGTTCTTCACCAGAAGCCAGGTTTTGGGATTTTGAAAGAGGCAGTCCCGAACAAAACAGTTCCAAGACGCATTGGGATAAGTCAAAACAGGAAATCGCCAACCCCGTCAAAAAAGCCGCGTCTTAAAGCTGTAGGCTCTTAAGCGGACTCATCGCGAGCGAAATCTTCCAAATAGCTTTCCAAAAAGACATCTATACTGGCTGAACTGGTTTGCCTGGTTGGTCTGAAGGATAAAGAAAGGTCAGCGCTCCGGAAGGACATCGTTTTACCTGCTCAGCGACCCGTTCAGCCGGAGCGCCATTGGGATCAATCCATTTCTGAATGGATGGATTGAAAACCTGCGGAAGCTGTTTCCAGCATCGAGTGGAATGCTGGCAGAATGCGGGCTTCCAAAGAACTGTGATTTCGTCGTTGGCATATTTGATGGTCTTGGTTTCTCCCGTCTTAAAAATAAAGGTTCTGAGCTTGATGTCATTTTCCAATATCTTAGAAATGGGACAGAGATTGGCAATTTCCTGAAGTTTGAGTTTTTGATCTTCCGGTACACCTTCATCAAAGACGATATCGCGGTCAATGATGGTCGTTAATTTTTCATTTACCTTTTCCTGATACATATTGACATTTACCTGTAACTGCGGTATGTTCCAGCCTTTCCGGTCAATATACATGCGCATGGTGATCAGTGCACAGGAAGCAACCGCGGAAGCCAGTAAGCTGTGCGGATCCGGACCCTGGTCTCCGCCTCCGGAAGAGGGCGGTTCATCCGCAATAATTTTTCCGTTTCTCCATTGGAGGGTACATTGATATTTCACCAGGCCAATGGTTCCGGCTACCGGGTTTTCCAAAATATATTTCATCTTGTTTTATTTTAATGAACAGACTGAGCCAATAAAAATGCCAATGCGCCTTGATCGGGTAGAGTTTGAGTTCCCGAAGTTTTGTCAAAAACCATCGCAGGATATTCTTTGGTATTATATGCCGGCCATGGGGGCAATCCTTTGCCGTTGGGATTTCCCGTCGAAACGAAATTGACCCAATAATCGGACATCAGACCGGCCAGTGCTGTGTCAGCCGATTCCCAGGGTCGATCCAGAAATTTTAGATTGTCCATCACATAAGCCACTTCTCCGGTATGGAAGGCGCCATATTTTACATATTCGGCTGTTGCAGGTAATTTTCTTGCAAAATAATATACGTATGCCGGAGAATTTTTTTCACTGCTTTGCAATCCTGCCCACTTGTATCCGGAAAGGGCAAAAATCAAATCCCGGCTCATCCGGATCTGCGAACGATCTGCTTGCTCCTGGGTTTGGGCAGGATAATATTTAAAATATTCTTCTGCCTTTGCTCCATATTTTTCTTTGGCCTCCTGTTGAAAAACTTCTTTGTTTTTAAATCCAAATACAAAGCTTTCATCGGCATTCCATCCGAGTAATACAGGCACATGATTTTGCTGGTCAGATGCAAAAATTTCAGCCACCGATTTGGGTAAAACATATCCATCTACGATGGGAGCGTAGTGACCGGAAAATTTCATCAGGTCTTCGGCCGGAATTTTTCTCAATTCAGTCAGTGAGCCCGCATGAACATATTTAGTGAGGGCTTCACCCTGCTGTTCTGCCGTGGACAACGACTCCGGATCGTTGATCAGCATGGAACCACTTTCCGATATCGCATTTTTGAACAAACCTTTGGCCACGGGAGATGCCACCAGACAATTAACACTCATCGATCCGGCCGACTGGCCTGCAATGGTGACATTAGCCGGATCACCGCCAAAGGCCGCAATGTTTTTTTGAATCCACTCCAGTCCGGCGATCTGATCCATCAGGGCGTAATTACCAGACGCGTGATTGGGCGATTCCTGGCTCAGCGCGGCAGAAGCAAGAAAACCAAAGACCCCCACGCGGTAGTTGACCGACACAAATACAATTCCTTTTTTTGCCATCGCCTCTCCGTCATAAATGGGTACGGCCGTACCACCGCTTAAAAAGGCACCGCCATATATCCAGACAAAAACAGGCCTCTTGTCGCCTTTTGCAGCCCTAGTCCAAACATTCAGATAGAGACAATCTTCACTTACTGGTTTTTCCGGGATCAAAAATTCTTTGGTATATACAAGAAATGGCACCGGTTTTACCTGCATTGGACTCGGACCAAAATCTGCACATATTCTAACACCCTTCCAAGGAGTAGTCGGTTGGGGTTTTTTCCACCGCAATTCACCGATCGGCGGCGCAGCAAATGGAATTCCTTTGTAAGCAGTCACCCCCGTGGTTTCATTTTTAATTCCGGAGACCAGTCCAGCTTCCGTTGCAACCGGACCGGTTGGTGTCGGTTTGTAGCCACCAGAATGAAAGGCAAAAATTAGAACGGAGATCATTCCTATCCCAATGAATGGCGAGCGAATCAATATTTTTTTCAAGAAACTGTATTTAAGAATTAAAAATATTCTTGTGAAATTAAGAAGAACCAATGGCACCACCCTGGATAAGCAGCACCCATTCTAAGCGTTTTTTTTTTTATTTTTATCGGACACCGGTAGCCGTACATGACAATAATGTATTATTTGCAATAAGGTTGCCAATTTTAATCATCACGGGTTGATGGTTTAAATAGGGTATTCATCTATATTTGAAGCCCGATTCTTCCTGACTTGTTTCGATCCGCCTTATGTTCTGAGCTACTGCGATTTCCTATCTCATGTTTGGATCGGTAGAAACCATGACAAAATTTTTCTATTTCCCCATAGCACTACACAATCAATTATCATTTAATAATAAACCACATCACATGATCCATTCAACCAAAAGATTGTCATTTTTATTAAAAATAACCGCGGTACTGGCCTTGGGTATCTTATCCATAACAGCACAGGGCCAGACCAAACCGCCCAATATTGTGGTCATCATGGGAGATGATATCGGATGGTTGAATATGGGTTGTTATAATCAGGGTCTCATGGCTACCAAAACACCCAACCTGGATAAAATAGCGGCCGAAGGCATGCGGTTTACCGACTATTATGCCGAGGCCAGCTGTACGGCCGGGCGCGCGAACTTCATCACCGGTGAATTGCCGATTCGCACCGGAATGACAACGGTAGGTCAGGCAGGTTCTCCCATAGGTATTCCCGCTGAAGCCGTCACGATGGCCACTGTTTTGAAATCGATGGGTTATGCCACGGGTCAATTTGGAAAGAACCACCTGGGTGATTTAAATGAATTCCTTCCAACCGTACACGGTTTTGATGAATTTTTCGGTTATCTCTATCATTTGGATGCCATGGAAGACCCCTGTCATCCGGGATATCCGCAAGACCAGCTGAATGTCGTAGGTCCTAGAAATATGGTCCATTCCTGGGCAACCAGTACCGATGATGCAACGGTTCAGCCTCGTTGGGGCAAGATCGGAAAACAAAAAATTGAAGACGCCGGCGCACTTTGCCCGCAAAGAATGGAAACGGTGGATGACGAAATTCTGGCCGATGCGCTGACTTTTACCGATAAGGCGATAGCGGCTAAAAAACCTTTTTTCCTCTGGCTAAATCCCACCCGCATGCACGTTACGACGCATCTTTCACCTAAGTATCAGGCGATGCGCAATGCCCAGAACGGATGGTCTCTGGAGGAAGCGGGTATGGCCCAGCTGGATGATATCGTCGGATCGGTTATGCAATTTCTGAAAGACAAAGGAGTGGATGACAATACCATTGTGGTATTTACAACCGATAACGGAACAGAAAATTTTACCTGGCCAGATGGGGGTCAAACGCCGTTTGCAGCAGGCAAAGGAACGGCTTTTGAAGGCGGGTTTCGCTGCCCTGCTTTGCTTCGCTGGCCTGGTCATGTACCCGCTGGCAAAGTAGAAAATGGCATTTTTTCCGGACTCGACTGGTTTCCTACCTTTCTAGCCGCTGCTGGCAATCCCAATATTGTAACAGAGCTGGTCAACGGAAAATCTATCGATGGGACCACCTATAAGGTGCACCTGGACGGGTATGATCAAACATCCCTTATTACCGGCAAAGGACCATCCAACCGCCATGAGATTTTTTATTTTACGGAAGGCACCCTGGCTGCCGTGCGCGTGGATGACTTTAAATATCGTTTTATCGACCAGCCCGGTGGATGGATCGGTACGACCACGCATCCAGACATGCCGCTGCTGGTCAACCTGAGATTAGACCCCTTGGAACGTACCATGTGGCCCAATGCCAACATGGGATCTTATGAATATTTCGACTGGTTCTTATACGAATTCTGGCGTTTTGTTCTGGTCCAAAAACAAATAGCCAAAGAAGTTCCCACTTTTTTAGCATTCCCGCCCATGCAGAAGGGTGCTAGTTTCAATCTGGAAGCATTAAAGGCAGAAATGGCAAAAAAAATGGCGGAAGCGCAAGTGCACGCATCAGGAAACTAAATCGGACTTATATATTCTTTGTTTAGTCCCCATCCAGTCCGGTCAAAATAATTTTTGACCGGACTTTTAATTTTCTTCACTTCGTAGGGTAAATAAAAAAGGACGTCATGACAAATTTAAAACTTTCGGATGCCGAGGTGCAAGTCTATCATCAGCAGGGATATCTGATTGTAAAAAACTTTTGCAGCAAGCAGGAAACAGACCGGCTCTACCAGACCGCCTTGCAGGACAATACGATGAAAAATAATGCGATGGACCTCAATGATCAGTCCGGGAAAAAAACAAGACTCTCCCTTTGGTTTACACCGGGCAATGATGTATTTGGATATCTCACCCGGAGTGAAAAAGTGATTTACGCTCTGCAACAGCTCTTGGGCAGCCATGCTCACATCTGTCATTTTCATTCCAAACTGATGCAAAAGGAGCCCAGGGTAGGAGGTGCCTGGGAATGGCACCAGGATTATGGTTACTGGTATAAGAATCAGTTCATGTTCCCCGATGAGTTGATCAGTGTGATGATTGCCCTGACGCCCGCCAACCGCGAAAACGGCTGTCTGCAGGTGATAAAAGGTTCCCATAAAATGGGTCGGGTCAATCATGGATTTACGGGTGAACAAGTGGGAGCCGATATGGAGATGGTCAACAATGCCCTAAAAACGATGGATCTCGTCTATACGGAACTGGAGCCCGGAGATGCCTTGTTTTTCCACAGCAACATTCTTCACCGCTCGGAAGCCAATCTTTCTGATCATCCCCGTTGGTCGATCATTTCCTGTTATTGCCTTCAATCCAATATAGCATACAACGAGACTTCGACGTCCTGGCATATCCCGGTCAAAATCGTTCCCGATGAAGCCATTATGGAATGGGAGCCGGAATCGTTATCCCATGCAGATTTCCTGAGAAAAGAAAACGACCCTGCCTTGAAAGAAACGGGATGGGAGAAGGAAGTGAACAGAAATGGACTTTAGGATGAATTTCCAGAAATTATTCTTGGTTTGGGTATTCAGTTTGGCCTTTCAAATCCCGCTGGTGGCTCAAAACGGCTGGGTATTTCAAAAGGAAAAAGACGGGATAAAAATCAGCAACCGGCATACGGAGAAATCTTCCTTCAACGATGTCCGGGTAGAGTTGGACCTACCAGGCACCATCGATCAGCTTGCGGGTATCCTGGAGGATATTCCCCGCTATCCCGACTGGGCTTATGCTACCCGAAAATCCATCCTCATCAAAGAATTGGGTCCGGGCAAACTGATTTATTATTCAGAGATCGATGTTCCCTGGCCCGCATCCGACCGGTATTTTTATGCAAATTTTGAATTGACGAAAAACGAGACGGATCATTCCATGCAGGTCGTCTCTGTCAACCTGCCCGATTATACCCCTATTCCCAAGGACCTACTCAAAATCAATTTTAGCAGGGGCAGCTGGAATGTTACGACTCTTGCAAGAAATAGAATTCATGTGGACTATATCCTCCAGCTGGATCCGGGGGGATCCCTGCCAGCCTGGGTCATTAATTTATTTTCTTCCAGTGGTCCCCTGGAGACTTTTGAAAATATAAAAAAGAAAATGACAGCACTCAACCCCTAAGCTGTCCCCTTTTTATTGCCCCGCTCGTTATCATGATATTCAAACATCTTAAAAACAGAAATTATGAAAGAGTATTTGTTGTTACTAAGGGGTGGCCGACCTGTCACGACCAAAACAGAAGCGGAAAACAAAGCAGAAATGCAAGCCTGGGGTATTTTCATGACCAAACTGGGGGAAAAAGGAAGTCTGGTCGGTGGTCTCCCGCTGGTTTCTGGCGGCATGGTGCTATCTACCAAAGGGACGGTGAAGGAACCGGTCAACGCATCCAAAGAGGGCATCGTCGGAGGTTACCTTATTATTAAGGCAGAGGATCTTCAGAGCGCAGGCGCCCTGGCACGGGAATGTCCGCACATCGCCAATGACGGAAATATTGAAGTCAGGGAAATTGGACAGATGCCAGCGATGTAAGGTGGGTGAAAAATAGTTAATACAAGATTCATCCCGGTTTAACATTGCTTTCACATGGATGCGGGTTATTTGCTTAAAATAATAAGCAAATGAAAAAAAATTATACCGTAGCCATAAGGTCCGGGGGCAATTTTAGAACTACGTTCGTATACATTGCTTTTGCAGGATTATTATTGCTTGCATTGCCATTTACCGGCTGTAAGAAATCAACCTTGCCCATCCTTCCCGGGGAAGTCAGCAAGATTCAACACGTAGTGGTTATCTATATGGAGAACCATAGTTTTGATAATCTCTACGGACAGTTTGCAGGGGCCGATGGATTATCGGGCGCCACCGCTGCCGAAATCACGCAGGTGGATGCAACTGGAACGCCATAAACTTTTTTACCACCGATATCAGGGTCCAGTGCATTCCCTTTGAATCTGCCCAACAATATTTTTAATATTGACCAATACGTTCCCAACGATCAGGAGACGCCGGATGTGCTGCATCGCTATTACCAAGAACAGCTGCAGATTGATGGGGGAAAAATGGATAGATATGCTTTGTACAATACTTCCGCAGGCCTGTCGCAAGGCTACTATAAAACCAGCCTGCTTCCTTTGTTAAACATCGCAGAGAAATATACGCTCTGTGATAATTTTTTCCACAGTGCATTCGGTGGATCTTTTTTAAATCATATGTGGCTCATCGCTGCCGCCAGCCCGGTTTTCCCCAATGCGCCGGCAAGCTCGGTGGCTAAACTGGATGCTTCCGGCAATTTGATAACAGACGGCGCCGTAACCCCGGACGGTTATGTCGTCAATACCAGTTATTCTGTCAACAGCCCTCATCCGGCGACCGCCAATCCCGCCACCCTCGTTCCTAACCAAACCATACCTACCATTGGCGACCGACTCAGTGCCAAGCGGGTATCCTGGGCCTGGTATTCGGGTGGATGGGACAACGCGCTGGCAGGAAATCCCGATCCCACTTTCCAATTTCATCATCAGCCTTTTATTTATTTCGCCAACTATGCAGACGGTACCCAAGCCAAAAAAGATCATTTAAAAGATGAAACTGATTTTATCCAGGCGGCGAAAAATGGGTCTCTTCCCAGTGTTTCGTTTGTAAAACCACTTGGAATCAACAACGAACATCCCGGATATTCCGATGTACAAAATGGGGAAAGCCATGCAGTTGAACTGATCAACGACGTGTTGAACGGACCGAATGGAAAAGACGTGGTGATCATTGTAACCTACGACGAAAACGGCGGTTTCTGGGACCATGTGGCTCCGCCTGTGATCGACAAAAAATGGGGACCTGGCACCCGGGTTCCCGCCATCATCGTATCCCCATTTGCTAAACAGGGATTTGTTGATCATACCCAATATGAAACCTTGAGCATTCTTTCTTTCATAGAAAAAAGATGGGGACTCGATCCGATCGGTGAACGTGACAGTCAGGCCGATCCTTTCGAGAACGCATTTGACTTTTTTAACGATTCCAAATCTGGGTTAGGCCGCAAGTAAGCAAACCATCCTGAAAAAAAAGGAGTGCCTTGAGAGGCAACTCCTTTTTTTCGTTTATAATGATGACGGCCAAAGGAAATATCAAATGCAGTGGATGATCGTATCTTAGACTTAAGTTTTGCTTGGATGAAGAAATTTATTTTGATATCTGTACTGGCTTTGATTATAACGGGAGTCCTGTTTTTATCCTGCCAACAAAAACTACCTGCTCCGGAAAAATCCATTGAGAAAAACCTGTTGAGTCAGGTAGACAGTTTTACCCGGATTTGTTCCGGGATGGCGTCGCTCGCGGAAACAGACTCCGCATCAGAGCAGTCCCTGCAGAAATTATTTCTTCAGGCAAGAATAGCCTACAAAAAATTTGAGTGGGCTGCAGAATATTTTGTGCCGGCTACCTCGCGGATGGTCAATGGACCACCGGTACCCGAAATCGAAGTGCCCGATATCCAGGTACTCGAACCCGCCGGCCTCCAAGTCGTAGAAAACTTTTTATTTCCCCACTATGACAGCGCAAGAAAAAAGGAACTGATTGTGCAACTGCGCCTTTTGCCACAACATTGCGAAAAGTATAAAACCTATTTTGGAAACATCGATTTTTTTGACTGGCAGGTTTTTGATGCGACAAAACTCGAAGTGTTCAGGATCCTGACCTTGGGTATCACCGGCTTTGACAATCCACTGACTTTGGCAAGTATGTCCGAATCGGCAGCAGCCCTGACCAGTCTGCAGGCCGTGATGAACTATTATCCAAACCCGGATCAAACCGACGACCTTACAACAAAACTCGGAGATGCCATTGGTTATCTTCAAATGCATCCGGATTTTAATTCTTTTAACCGGATGGAGTTTATTAAAATCCATGGCAATCCGCTGACAACCGCCATCACTGACCGGGAAGATAAATTGAAGATCCACATCATCCGTTATAACCGGTTGCTCAACCAGGACGCCAAAACGCTTTTTGACACCGACGCATTTAACATCAATGCCTTTGCACCGGATCATTCTTCCTTTATTTCCCCAGAGAAAATTGAGTTGGGTAAAAAACTTTTTGCTGACCCGGGTCTTTCGGGTAATGGCACCCGGAGTTGCCAGTCCTGCCACCAACCTGGAAAAGCATTTACGGATGGAATGGTAAAAAATACCATCATTGGACAAAATCAACTGCTGGAAAGAAATACCCCTACACTGATCAATGCCGCCCTGCAACCGGCCTTATTTTATGATCTGCGGGTAAATTCCTTAGAAGATCAATCGCACACGGTCGTGCAAAGTGATAAGGAAATGCATGGTTCCATGGAGGTTTCTGTAAAAAAACTTTGGAAGGATACCGTGTACCGGCGCATGTTTCAGTCTGCCTTTCCGATCGAAGACAAAAATCGGATTGACACGTTTCAGGTCATGAACGCAATTGGTTCCTATATCAGAAGCCTGATCTACCTGAACAGCCGGTTTGATGACTACATGCGGGGGACTGATGAGAAGGCCATGCAAGCCAATGAAATCAGGGGTTTCAATCTTTTTATGGGAAAGGCTAGATGTGCTACCTGTCACTATATGCCTTTGTTTAACGGGACCTTCCCACCCGCCTTCAAAAAAATAGACGTGGAAGTAATCGGCGTACCAAAGTCCAGGACCGTCCATGAGATTGATCCAGACTTAGGCAGGTACCGAATTGTACAGGTTGAATCCGTCAAACATGCATTTAAAATCTCCACTGTCCGGAATTCCTCGAAAACGGCGCCCTATATGCACAATGGCGTATTTACGACCCTGGAACAGGTGATTGACTTTTATGATCAGGGAGGGGCGGCTGGTTTGGGAATAAAACTGGAAAATCAAACACTGCCGGCTGAAAAATTACGTCTCTCGGCTGAAGAGAAGCAAGACCTCATTGCTTTTATTAAAAGTCTCGATAGCAAAATCCCGGAGGATGGATCCACTGTCAGAGAATAGGACGATGGATTCCGTTATGAGGCGCCAGTATAAGTCAAAATAAACTTAGAAAAATTATATCCTCCCTTTACCGT
>Ga0206938_1056_pt1 | contig 31422 bp, 32 predicted proteins | sample Alteio_BWOrgHeat_12_FD_152918 | JGI IMG/M metagenome (GOLD analysis project Ga0206938, IMG submission 152918) | Enriched cells from forest soil in Barre Woods Harvard Forest LTER site, Petersham, Massachusetts, United States -... | ecosystem: Environmental > Terrestrial > Soil > Temperate forest >... | reverse complement strand
ACTCAACCAACTCACCAAAAAAAGGACGTTGGCGATGAATGGCATAAAATTCTCCTGCTTTTTCAGGACTAAGTTGAATCATTTTCAAGGCAATCGGCTTAAACCCAGCTTTTAAAATGATGTCCAGGATAGCGCCGGAATGTCCATTGGCAAAAGCGTCGGGCTTTACCATCGTGAAAGTGCGGTTGCTCATTTCTTTTTGTTTGGCCGGCAAAGGTAATACATTTTAGAGGAGATTTGGGAATAGCGATATATTTCTGCACCTTTGCAACCGTTTTACATGCAACCTATTACGGATTTAGTTCCTTTACTGCAGCACCCAAGAACCATGGTAATCGTAATGCATCAAAAGCCTGATGCAGATGCGATGGGTTCTTCTTTGGGTCTCTATAATGTCCTGATCGCCTTGGGTCATCGCGTTACCGTGATTTCACCGACCAACTGGGCAGACTGGCTCAGCTGGATGCCCGGCGCTGAAAAAGTCCTGGACTATGAACTGAACACCCCCAAGTCAAATGAACTCCTGGCTGAGGCCGATTGGATTTTTTGCCTGGATTTTAATATCCTCTACCGCACCAAAAAAATGGCGGAGCCCATCGCGGCGGCACCCGGAATCCGGATTCTGATTGATCATCACCAGCAGCCGCAGCGGGAAGCATTTGCCTATGGTATCAGCGACACCTCAAAAAGTTCAGCCAGCGAAATGGTATTCGATTTTATCGAATCGGCAGCCATGGGATCAAAAATCAACCGTGATGTGGCCCAATGTCTTTACGCAGGGGTGATGACGGACACCGGTTCATTCCGTTTCCCTTCCGCTTCGGCTTCTGTTCACCGGATGGTAGCCGTGCTGAAGGATACCGGTTTTGACCATTCCAAAGTACATGAAAATCTTTTCGATAATTTCCTGGAAAACCGGCTTCGATTTTTGGGTCATGCCTTGCTGAACAGGATGGAAGTAATCTATGAATACAATACGGCCCTGATCAGCATTCCTTGGAAAGACCTGGTAAAATATCAGATAAGAACCGGCGATACCGAAGGCTTGGTCAACTATCCGCTGACGATTGAAGGAATCAAATTCGCTGCCCTCATCATTGACAGGGATGAAGAAATCAAATGTTCTTTCAGAAGCAAGGGTAGTTTTGATGTCAATCAGTTCGCCCGAAACTATTTTGAAGGAGGTGGGCACCGCAATGCTGCCGGCGGTCGCAGCAATGAAACACTGGATCAGACGACACAGCGCTTTCGCGCTTCCCTGATAGAAAACGCTTTACAATTACAATAAATTTAAATGAAAAAAATCAATTCTGCTTTGTTTGCCCTTCTCGGAATCCTTTTGTTGGCTTCCTGTGATAACCAAGGATTAAAGAAAACAAAATCCGGCTTAGTATATAAAATCATTTCTGACGAAAAGAATCCCGTTGTCAAAAAAGGTCAGTTTGTTAAACTCAGTTTTACTGAAAAAGTAAGAGACTCTGTGCTTTTTACTTCTAAGGATGGTCTTCCGGCCTATGTGAGAATTGACAGTGTACCACCCAATTCCTACAGCCCTGTTGAAATATTTGCCATGCTCAGAAAGGGTGACTCGGCCGTAGTCTTCCAGCTGGGAGACAGCATTCAGAAAAAGTCTGGCCAGCCGTTGCCACCTTTTATTCACAAAAAAGATAAAATCGTTCTTACCCTCCACGTGGATGATGTATTTGAAACAGAAGATTTGCTGAAAAAGGACAGGTCGGCTCAAATGGACCTTTTGCATGCCAAGGAGGCAAAGGATGTAGAATCTTATCTGCAGAAAAACAATATTGAAGCTACTAAAACCAATCTGGGAACCTATGTACAGATCCATACAGCAGGTGATGGTCCCCTCATTGACAGTGGCAAAGAAGTATCGGTGCTTTATACCGGAAAATTATTCCCATCCGGTAAAGTTTTCGAAACCAATAACGAGGAAGGTAAACCAGTCCTGAAGTTTGTGGTTGGATCGCATTCGATCATTCCAGGTTGGGATGACGGCGTGCGTCTTTTGAAGAAGGGAGCAACGGCCACCTTTTATATTCCGGCTTTCTTGGCTTATGATCAACAACAGGGACCTGATAAAAAAGTCAATGAAAATCTCATTTTTGACGTGAAGATTGTTGACGTAGCCGACGCTCCGCAGGCTGCTGCTCATCCGAACCGTCCAGGGATGCAGGGTCGTCCCATTCCGATGCCTACAACCAAACCTGCCAAATAATTTTATAGACCCGTCCTGGTGGACGTCCTAGGCAGAAGCATAGGACGTCCACAGCCGGATGGCTTCTTTGGCTTCTTTTACATCGTGCACACGAAGAATGGCAGCACCTTGTTCCAATGCGAGGGTATGCATGACGGTGGTTCCGTTTAAGGAATCTTCGGCTTTTATATCGAGGGTTTTGTAAATCGTCGCTTTCCTGGACAAACCTACCAATACCGGCAGTTCCAGCATTTCCAATATTTTCATTTTCTTGAGTAACAGAAAATTCTGGTCCGTGGTTTTTGCAAAACCGAATCCAGGATCTACAATCAAATCGGTCAGCTCCAGTTTTTTGAATTCTGATTTTTTTCTGATGAAATAATCCAGCACTTCCAGAGTGAGGTCCTCATAATTGGTTTGCAGCTGCATGGTTCGCGGATTACCCCGCATGTGCATGCAGATATATGGTACGCGCCAGGCGACGGCCAGTTCGGCCATGGCATCGTTTTGTTCCACACCAATATCGTTGATAAGGGAAGCACCGGCACGCAAGGCAGCTTCTGCAACTTTATACCGATAACTATCCACAGAAATAATGGCCTCCGGAAATCGATCGCAAAGAATTTTAATAGCGGGAATCACCCGTTCTATTTCTGCATCTACTGAAATCTCCAAAGCCCCTGGCCTGGTACTCAGTCCGCCCAGATCCAAGATGGTGGCGCCTTCTTTCAGCATTTTTTCAGCCTGGGATATCAGCATCTCTTCTGAGCGGATCCTGCTTCCGGAATAAAAAGAATCCGGAGTAATATTTATAACGCCCATGACGATTGGATCGACCCAGGTCAGTAAACGTCCTTTACAATTCAGTGAATACATATTGATTCCGTAAATTTAAGCCCATCATCACTAAATATTACTTTTGGACATGAAAGATACGGCAGCCCAATATGATTCTGCAGTTAAGCATTGCCGGGATATTTTCCTGAAAAAAACCACGGACTATGGTACTTCCTGGCGGGTATTGAGAACGATTTCTATCCTGGATCAGCTTTTTATTAAAGCAAAACGCATAAGAACCCTTCAGCAAACCCACCAACGAATGGTTGCAGAAGATATCCGGGGAGAATTTCAGGCCATCGTCAATTATGGTATCATCGGATTGATACAGCTCGCCCTGGATAATGAAGAGGTGGAAGAACTGGGACCGGAGAGAACGGGTCGTCTTTATGACGAGAAAATTTTATTTGTTCGACAAATTATGCTCAGCAAAAACCATGATTATGGAGAGGCCTGGAGGGAAATGAGCCAGGAGAGTTTCACCGACCTGATCCTTATGAAACTGCAACGGATGCGTCAGATCATCGCCAACGACGGCAAAACACTGATCAGTGAAGGCATTGATGCCAACTTGACCGACATTATTAATTATGCATTGTTTGCCCTCATAGGAATTGCCGAAGGAAGACATGCAGCCTAACGTTTCGATTCTATGAAAAAAACTTTACTCAGCACAGCCCGGTTACTGGTGGGAATACTGTTTATTTTCAGTGGCTTGATCAAAGCCAATGATCCCCTTGGACTCAGTTATAAAATGCAGGAATTTTTTGACGTCTGGAACATGTCATTCCTGGATGCCTATACACTGGGGTTTTCAATCCTGATGATCGTCTTTGAAATTCTGGCGGGCGTGGCCGTTCTCCTCGGATGGCGCATGCGCATTTTTGCCTGGCTTTTGTTGATCCTGATTATTTTCTTCAGTTTCCTCACGGGTTATGCTGTCCTGTCGGGAAAAATCCGAGAATGCGGCTGTTTTGGAAACTGTATTCCCTTGCAGGCCATGCAGTCCTTTATAAAGGATTTAATCCTCTTGGGGTTGATCCTGGTTCTTTTTATTTACAGAAAACAAATCCAGACCCGGATGACAACAAACAGCAGTCTGCTGATTCTGGGATTGACCTTGGTTCTGAGTTTTTCAATTCAGTGGTATGCCCTTCGATATTTACCGCTTGTAGATTGTCTTCCCTTTAAAATAGGGGCGAATATTCCTGAAAAAATGAAACCACCGGTGGGGGCGGTCCCCGACAGCACGATCATACATTTTGTTTATGAGAAAAACCATAAGACCCTGGAATATACTGCTGACCAGCTACCCGCGGACCTAGACAGCAGTTATACTTTTATCAAACGCTATGATAAATTAATCCGGAAGGGAAATTCTGATCCGGAGATCAAAGATTTTTCCCTCATCAGTGAATCGGGCAACGACAGCACTTTACAGATCTTGGATCGACCCGGTTATCAACTGATGCTTATTTCCAGGTCTTTCCCGCAAACCAATCCAGGCTGGAACAAGTCATTTATTCTTCTTTATACCCTAGCGAAGTCAAAAAACATTCCCATTTTCCTGGCTACTTCCAGTCGGCAGGAAGCAGCAGCCTATCTGAGGTCCAATGGTCTGGATGGATACATCACCCTTTTCGGTTGTGATGCCACGGCGGTGAAAACAGCGGCCAGGGTCGATCCCAGTTTGTACCTTTTAAAAAAAGGAACCATTCTCGATAAGTGGAGTTATGCCAATTTCAATCAGGCCTTACGTCCACTCTTTGAGCTTCCTTATCAAAAAATCAAAGATCCGATCCTATCACAAATACCGCCCGTTAAAACGGGATACCATCCTTAATTATGATCAAGCGGATTTTTCTTCGATTGTTTTACGGCAGCCTGGTGATGGCAGGAGTAGTCGTGATTGTATTTTTTTTGTTTCAGGGATTTGGAGATCCGGCCCGGTTGATCCTGGGTCAGCGGGCTGATACCGGCACATTGAACAATATCCGGAAAGATCTTTATCTGGATCAGCCAAAATGGAAACAGTTTGTCTACTACCTCAATGATATTTCACCCATCAGCCTGTACCGTAAAAAAGAGTTGGAAGAAAAAGATATACACGGACTGAAATGGGGTGGGGAAACGGAGCTGGTAATTAAATTTCCATACCTGCGCCGTTCCTACCAAACCCGGAAACCAGTTTGGTCCATGTTGATGGAAGCCTTGCCAGGTACGATCATCCTGGCTTTTCTGGCGATGTTGATCGCAACCGTTTCCGGGATTGCCCTCGGCATCCTGGCCGCGGTAAAAAAAGATACCTGGATGGATACGACCGCAATTTTCACCAGCGTTTTGGGAATTTCAGCGCCTTCTTTTTTTATGAGCATTGTCATCGCTTATATTTTTGGCTTTGTACTTAACCACTATACCGGCCTGGAGATGACGGGAAGCCTCTTTGACACCGATCCTTTTTATGGACGGCAATGGCAACTCAAAAACGCCATCCTGCCGGCCCTCACCCTAGGCATTCGTCCCTTGGCCATCATTGCCCAATTGACCAGGGGTTCGATGCTGGATATTTTAAATCAGGATTATATCCGCACGGCCTATGCAAAGGGCTTGTCTCAGCATCAGGTCATCTGGCGCCATGCCTTGAGAAATGCATTGAATCCTGTTATTACCGCCATCACGGGGTGGTTTGCTGAACTGCTTGCGGGTGCCTTTTTTGTAGAATATATTTTTGGATGGAAGGGTATCGGTAAAGTAACGGTGGATGCCTTGGCAAAGTTGGATTTTCCCGTGGTCATGGGATCGGTCCTGGTAACTTCGTTTTTCTTTATCTCGATCAATATTCTGGCTGACTGGCTATATCAGGTGGTGGATCCCCGGGTGAAGCAAACTTTATAAAGTAGGGTGATAAAATTGGACAGTTATCAGCGGATAACTACTTCGCGGATCAGGTTTTCACCGAGGGCCTCGTTGACCCGTTCTTTGATCTTGTCTCTTTTATAAAGCAACTCCTGTTTCAGCGGTGCAACAGAAGTTTGAATGTACAGGGTCGTTCCATGTATTTCTATCTTGTCGGTATAACGGGCAATGGTTTTACCCATGATTTCCTCCCACACCCCGGTAATCTGTAGGGCCAGCACATTCCCTTTCAACCTGCTTTGTTTCAGGAACTGCCGCATTGCATCGCCCATGGAATATTCGCCCATAAACCAAAGATAAGCTTTAGGCCTTATTGCTTTAAACCAATCAGCGCGTAATCCACGGACAACTTTTCCAGGTGCTCGCGTATCCGGCTTTCATGGGTATCGGTAATAAATAGCTGGCCATTGCCTGGAGCGCACACTCTTTCCAGCAATTGGTGCATGCGCAAGGCATCCAGTTTTTCAAATACATCATCCAGTAAGATGATCGGTGCAAATCCTTTCACCGTTTTCAGCATATCATACTCTGCCAGCTTCATGGCGAATAGGAGACTCTTTCTTTGTCCCTGAGAAGCAATATTCTTAAAGGGCTGGTTTTGCAATCGGATATCTATATCATCGCGGTGTATACCGGCCAAGGTTCTTTGCATCATGATATCCCGGTCCCGGGATTTATAGAGCAGCTCGGCATAAGGAGTCGTCAGCAAATCGCTGTGGTAACTGAGTTCCAACCCGTCGTCGTTGCCGGAAATATACTGGTAAATGGAGCGGATGGAGGGTAGGATTTCTCGAAAAAAATGTTGCCGCTTCACAAAAATATAAGTACCCGGGCGCTGGAGCTGGGCGTCATATACATCCAGCAGACCCCGGTCTGTGGAAATTCTTTCTGACAATGAACGCAGCAGCTGGTTTCGCTGCTGAAGGAGCCGGTTGTATTCAATGAGGTGCTGCAAATAAACCGTATCCATTTGGCAAAGCAGGGCGTCTGAATATCGCCGGCGTTCATCACTTCCTTCCGTAATGATCCGAGCGTCATCGGGTGTAATGATCACACAGGGAAACTTCCCAATATGACCGGAAAGTCTGGGATAGAGTTCATCATTCAAAAGCACTTCCTTTCTCCCTGTTTCCCGGAGAATACAGACCACATGCTGGTCGGTCATGTCTGTAGTAAAATTTCCTTCAATTCTGAATCCGGATTTTCCGTGGTGTACGTTCTGCAAGTCCGATTTAAAAAAATAACTTCTGGTGAAACTCAGGTAATAAATCGCATCCAGCAGATTTGTTTTCCCGACCCCATTGTTTCCATAAATCCCGATAATTGGCTGATCAAAGGAAAAACTTTCCTGCAGATAGTTCTTGTATTGAGTTAGTGTAATATTCCTGAGTGACAACATGGTTATGGGGCTGAATTGCGGTGTAATTTAGTTATTACTTCATATCCCTGGAGTGGATTCTGCCCAGCTTGGCAGAGCCGATCAAGACAGCTCCTGAATAGATACGGAGATCTTGAAACTAACGAGACCGGCTACCTGATGGATCTTGCTATCGGTAAAAAAAAATTTAAGAGTTGATGTAGGTCAAGAATATTTTGTCTGATCTCGCGAGTCGGTTTCTTTGGTTCTTGTATCCAATTGACCAAACAGGATTTTCAAGGACATCAAAAAAAATCATTCCGCTTTTCTGTCACCCTTTGCAACTGAAATCATATTGTTTGCAGGGGGCGATTATAGAAGCTGTATTTTTTAACGGTTTATTTAGAATCTGCAGAACTGGTTTTAAAATGGCTTTTTCGCCGGATCCGTGCCCTGCAGAAAAGGAATGATTTGATCCGGCCTTTTAGGCGCAGAAGGGGTGAACCGGCATAGTGAATCCGGCCAGTAGCCAGGACCCGAAAAAACGATCCCTTCACAACCCGGTACTTTTCATTGAAATTATTCAAGGATAAGCTGTTGGAAGGCAAAAAACCATCCCCGAAAGGCTTCGTTTACAAAAAAAATTCCCGTTTACCCCTTATCTTTGCCCCCGCCTTGCCAACCCGGCAGGTTCAAATCAAATTTAAGCTAGTGGCTACCAAGTTTTCCAAAGAAACCTATTTGTACTGGTATGAGCTCATGCAGCTGATCAGACAATTTGAGCAGATGGCCGAAGAAAAGTATAAGATGGAAGGAAAGATCCGTGGGTTTTTCCATGCTTATATTGGGCAGGAAGCGATTGCCGCAGGATGTATGACTGCCAGCCGTCCGGATGATCCATTTATTACGGGTTACCGCGACCACGGGCTGGCCTTGTCCAAGGGCGTAAGTGCCAATGCCTGTATGGCTGAACTCTATGGGAAATCCACCGGGGCTGCCAAAGGCAAAGGGGGAAGCATGCATTTTTTCGGAGTGGACGTGAAATTTTTCGGTGGCCATGGTATCGTGGGAGCGCAGATCGGAACGGGCGCAGGACTTGCATTTGCAGAGAAATACAAAGGAACCGACAACGCAGTACTTACTTTTTTCGGGGATGGTGCTGCCCGTCAAGGTATGTTGCACGAAGTATTCAATTTGGCGATGCTTTGGAAATTACCGGTGGTTTTTATTTGTGAAAATAACAACTATGCCATGGGAACTTCTGTAGAAAGAACTTCCAATGTGGTGGATATTTATAAATTGGCAGACTCCTATGAAATGCCCGCTGACTCAATTGACGGGATGAGTGCGGAGTCCGTGCACGAAGGGGTGTCCCGGGCTATAAAAAGAGCCAGAGAAGGGGGCGGACCGACTTTGCTGGAAATTAAAACCTACCGCTACAAGGGACATTCCATTTCCGATCCGCAGAAATACAGGACCAAAGAGGAAGTGGAAGAATACAAGCAAAGAGACCCCATTGCTCAGGTTGCCGATACCATTCTTACTAAAAAATTTGCCACACAGGCTGACCTGGATGCCATCAACAAACGGGTGGCAGATACGGTAGCCGCCTCGGTAAAATTCGCAGAAGAATCCCCGATTCCAAATGACGACGAAGTATATAAAGACATATATATAGACGCCAATTATCCATTTATTAAAGATTAAAATAACAGCCAAACTGTTTTACAATTTCCAGACATGAGCGACATTAAAAAGCGTGAGCACTTAGAACTTGAGGTTTCCCCGGTTGACAAATGGAAACAATTCCAGGAAAAAAATGGTAAAAAATATGGTATTGCCCTTAGCGTTATCCTGATCGTAGTCCTGGGATATTTCGGTTACAAACAATATATTCTGGAGCCCAAAGAAAAACAGGCATCCGAAGCCATGTTTCGTGCAGAGGATTATTACCGGATCGATTCCATCCGCCTGGCCTTAAACGGAGACGCCGTGAATGCCGGCTTTGTAAAAATTATCAACCGCTACAGCGGTACCCACGCCGCCAACCTGGCTGCTTTTTATGCAGGAAGTTGCTACCTGAAACTGGGTGACTTCAACAACGCAGTTAAATATTTAAAAGATTTTAAGACTTCCGCTGTTCAGGTGCAAGCAAAATCTTACGGTCTGTTGGGAGATGCCTATTCTGAACTCAACAAAAAAGATGAAGCAGTAGCTGAATATAAAAAAGCCGGTACTTATTTCGACCAGGATGAAGTGTTGTCATCTGAATACCTGTTCCGCGCCGGATATTTATATGAAAGCATGGGGAAGAATGATGACGCCATCGCGATGTATACCCTGATTAAAAATAAATATCCCGCCTCACCGCGGGGATTTGATATCGACCGCTACCTGGCCAGGCTGGGTGTCGTTAAATAACCCTGCATGTCTTCACCGGGAAAATCGAAACCTGCCACGCTGAAAATAAAAAATGCTTCTGTCGTCGTGGTCAGGACCGAGTGGAATGCGGCAATCGTCGATGAACTCAATGCAGGCTGTAAAAAAATGCTGCAGGCAGCGAAAATTAATGTGATAGAATTGGTTGTTCCCGGTGCATTTGAAATTCCATTTGCGATAAAGAAATACTGGGATCAGTCAAAAAAAAATAAGCCTTCTGCTTTTATAGCCTTGGGATGTGTCATCCGGGGCGGTACCCCACATTTTGAATATGTTTGTCGGGCGGTCACTGACGGTGTGGCTTCTCTCAACCTAAACCTTCCGGTTCCATCCATATTTGGTGTGCTCACGGTCGATAACCTGGAGCAAGCAAAAGAAAGAATCGGGGGCCCTCATGGGCACAAGGGAGAAGAAGCCGCCGATGCCGCCATGAAAATGATTTATTTTTCCAGGTCTCTTCAATGACAATTTATTTTGAACGTCCAGCTTTTCATACCATGTTTTGTTGATCAGCTATTCCCGGATACCGCATTTAATATGATCCGGGTGCTTGAAAAAGCGGGATGCTCCGTTGGATACAACGAAAACCAAACTTGTTGCGGGCAACCGGCTTTTAATGCAGGATTTCGCGAAGAAGCTAAGGAAGTCTGTATAAAATTCCTTGGCGACTTTTCCGGCACCGATTATATTGTTACTCCCAGCGCTTCCTGCTGCGGTTTTGTAAGAAATTATTATCCCGGATTGTTCATGGATTCCTCCTATAAAAAGGAAGTAAAGAATCTGGGCAAACGGATGTTTGAATTTTCAGATTTCCTGGTCAATGTGCTCCATCGGGAGCACTTCGATGCCAGTCTTTTGGGAAGGGCAACCTACCACGATTCCTGTGCGGCGCTCCGGGAGTGCAAAATAAAAACGGAACCCAGGAAGTTGCTAGCGCAGGTGAAGGGACTCGATCTGCTGGAAATGGACGATGTGGAAACCTGTTGCGGATTCGGCGGCAGTTTCGCGGTGAAATTTGAATCCATTTCCCTGGCCATGGCTGACCAGAAAGTGACCCATGCCCTGGACACCGGCGCGGAATACATCATCTCCACTGACCTATCCTGTCTGATGCATCTGGATGGTTATATTCGGCATAAGGGGCTTCCCCTCAAAACCCTGCATCTGGCAGATGTTCTGAGCAGCGGGTGGTAAAAAAACCACCCACCATGCCACGAAGGCAGGCGGGTGGTGACCTTAAAACAACCTGTCGCAAAAGTTTCGTCGCTAAGCGACGTTACAAGGATATACGTTGATTTTTTGCAGATGGATGCTTCACCGAACGACCAATTCCGCACCCGGATAAGCGGTTGATCCAATTTAACTTTCCCTTTCCATTTCAGGCGCGTTAACCATTAAGCGTTAAGCGGTAAGCTTTATCTTTGCGCCTTAACCATAAGCACCATGGCCCACTGGCTCATCAAGTCCGAACCAGACGTTTATAGCTGGGATCAGCTGGTAAAAGACAAACAGACGCGTTGGGATGGCATCCGCAACTATGCCGCGCGACTTCATTTGAGGGCCATGAAAAAAGGCGATCCCATTTTTTTTTATCATTCCAACCAGGGGACGGAAATCGTGGGTATAGCCACTGTTTCCAAGGAAGCCTATCCGGATCCAAGCACTTCGGACCCCGCTTGGTTTGCTGTCGACATCAAGCCCTTGAAAAAATTAGCCAAACCGGTCAGCCTTGAACAAATAAAGAAGGAAAAAAAACTCGCGGCTATGGCACTGGTCCGAATTAGCCGGCTTTCAGTTCAACCGGTTTCCGATGAAGAATGGAATATTGTAATGAAAATGGGAGGTATGGAATCAGCATCATGAAAATCAAAAAAAATCTCCTTTTCTTTTTCTTCCTTTTCTTGACAGCGAAAATATCTCTTGCGCAGGTTATCCCGCCCAATTCCTCTCTCACGGGACTGCAGCAATATATCACCAAAGAAAATCCGAAAACCTTCGACAGCAGTTTTACCGACTTGCACTATGTCATTGGAGACAACATAAATTATTTATATCCTGTTTACCAGTTACTCGGTGATGATAAAAAGTTTCTCCATGATTTCACGGCCCCGGTATACTACGATCTGCTTAGTCAGACCGTCTCTTTTGTGGGCGATTATTCCGCAGCCCTGGAGTATCAGAAACTGTCCGACTCCACCCACCTGAGCGATGTGGAATACCGCCAGATCGGAAAGAGTATTCAGCAACTCAAGAATATCAAACACGCCGATGCAAAAAAATTCATCAGTTTTATTGCCCCCAATTACAAGGTGATCATGCTCAATGAAGCCTATAATAAACCTGTGCACCGGGCTTTTGCCTATTCGCTGCTGGATGCCCTTTACACCCGGGGATTTCGATACCTGGCCATGGAAATGCTCAATCCCATGCCCGATCAGGAACTTACCAAACTCACCTATAAAACCGGACATTTTGCTACCGAACCCGTAGCAGGGGAAATGATCCGCCTGGCGCTGGATCTGGGATATAAACTCGTGGCTTATCAGGATCCGAATGCCTTAGCCCATACGGCTACTGAAAGGGACTCCATTCAGGCAGTCAATATTGCCAAAATCCTACAGCAGGATCCAGAAGCAAAAATTTTCGTTTACGGTGGATATGGAAATATCGCGGAGCGGAGCACGACCCCCGATTTTACTCCAATGGGAATGGCCTTTAAAAGAATAACCGGCATCGACCCGCTCACCATCGACCAGACAGATATGACCGAAGAAAGTAATTTTTCCTTCGGAAAGGCATTTTATGATGCCTATATTGAAAAATATCCGGTAAACACGCCCTCCATTCCCCTGACCAACGACGAACCCGTAAACGTTACCGGTAATGCCTTATACGATCTGACGGTCGTTCATCCCCGGACCATCTACTATTATGCTCGTCCCACCTGGCTCGGATTATCCAACCGCAGACACCCGGTGTCGGTAAAAACAAAAAACAGGAATATCTTCCTGGTTCAGGCTTACTATCAGTATGAATCTTTTGGATCCAAACCAGGACAGGTTGTTCCAGCGGATCAAACTTATTTTTCAACAGGCGATGGGGTGTATACACTCTATCTGCGCAGGGGGCTGTATATCCTCATCTTCCGCAATATGCAGTATCAGACCTTGTATACGCAACATTTGGAAGTCAATTGACCTGTTCCCGGAACCGGATGCCTTCCTGTTTCAATGCTTCTAAAACCGGCTCATAAATTTCTTTGATGATTGGAATATGCAGCCCCGTCAGGGAAATCTTGTTTTCTAAAATCAATTTAGCGGCGATGCCCAGCGGCAGGCCCACCGTTTTGGCCATTGCTGTCCGGGTGTTGTTTTCACCCAGGACCACGAGGCTGCTGCGAAGACCCTGTTTTTGATCGTCCAGTTCAAATTCCAGTTCGTGAAGCATCAGGATCATATCCCTGTCCGACTCCCTCATTTTCCATTTGTTTTCCAATACAGCCTGCAAAATCTTAGCGGAAGTACCGGCACCGGAAGGCAAAGGTTCTTCCGAAAACAAACCCAGTTGTTCATATAGAACCCGGTTGGAGGAATTCAAAAAAGGCAGAAGCGGCTTACTCCATTCGGCGAGCGTATGAACCTGGGTGGAAACCGGCATGTCATCATTGGTCAAACCCGACCGCACCAAATTTTTCCATCCCAGGCAAAAGCTAGGATGCCGAAGGGTAGTCCGGATAAAACTTTGGGCTGACTCCAGTCCGTAAACCGGAATATAGGCCAAAGAGTCCCGGTTGGGATACCAGGCGAAAGAGCCCATGGGTTCTATCTGCACCTCACCGGTATTTTCGAAAAGGTCTCTGTAGGTGACCTGTTTGATTTTACCGGACTCCAGAAACTGTGCGCCGGCAGAGCCTGCTTTCACGACATTGGCGGGATTCCAGCTGATCTTATAGTGCCAGGCATTGTCGTCACTATCGGGAGCGACCAGGCCGCCGGTATGAGACCTGAAAAGGGTTATTTTACCTCCCCGGTCCTGAATCTGGTGGATAATCTGCATGGCACTCATGTGATCAATCCCCGGATCGAGTCCCATTTCGCAGAGAAAAAGTAATTTTTTGTCCTTCAGCTCTTTGGAAAGCTTTCTGATTTCTTCATCCACGTAGGAGGCTGTCAGCAGGTTTTTTTCATGGACGAGACAATCCCGGGCAATCAATATGTGTAAACTAGGGGGAAGTAGGGAAATGACCAGGTCTGCAGAACGGATCAGGGTTTTCCTTTGTTCGGCGTTTTCAACCTGTATCTGTAGCCACTGGAGGGTGGGAGATGCTTCCGGTTTGTCCTGCCGCAGATGGGCATCACCGACCGTCAGCGACCAGTTTCTTTCCGAGCAAGTTTTTATGAGATAGTCAATCAGGCAGGTGGAAGACTTCCCTGCCCCAAAAACTACAATGCGTTTCATTACCAATGATAAAACATTTCAGGCGAAAAAGCGTCCTGAAACGGGTACTATCCGTCCAACACTCCGTTTGGCCTTACTGAACGAGCCTGATTTCTCCCATGTTCACGTGCTGTCCTTCCACTACCTGAATATTCTTTTCCATGGGGATGCTATTGATTTTTCTGGAAGCAAAAATCAGCTTCCAGTCACCAGGTTGCAGGTCCATCCCAAAATGCCCATCTCGGCTGTTGATTTTTAGTGAATCATTGCCCCGGACGGCTATAACCGACGAATTGGGGATTACCGGTGATATTCTACCTTCAACGAAACCATTGTGTAAAATCCTTTCAGCGTGTATACCAATCACCACCACGATGATCAGTACAAGTTCCAACAATCCTCTGCGCATCTGTTCCCGATTAATAAGTTTTTAAATGAACGCTTAAAAGAAAAGAGGGTGGGAATTACATAGGTTGGAACTATGTAGAATTTCAACTTTTATGCCAATGACCGATAGAAGCGGAAATTAAAAATGAAATGATTGTTAACCGTTTCCTATTTGGTATAATTCAGGTCCAGTTTGTGTGAGCTGATTTGACGGATGCGGGCGGTTATTTTAACACCCCTGGGGCTCTTGGGTGCTTTTTCCGTGAGGGTTTCGCCGGGTTCCAGGTCACTGAACACGACATCTTCGGTTTTAAACACTTTGTCATTGGTCTGGATGTAGGCAATCGTGACAGTGATCTGATCCATCATGACGGGTGAATTGTTGGTCACGGTGATGGGTACCGCAGAAATACCCCCGAATAACCCGGTAGAAAAGTGGCCAGTCGTCAGATCTACATAGTTTTCAGGATTGGCCTTGACTTTCTCGTTGAGAAGCTCTGACGGACTAACGGTGGTTTGTTTTTGACTACTGTCTGTCAACCGGACAATGGTGTTGCTTAAAGAACCAGCGGCTACTGAATCTTTTTTGGCGGTGTTTTTCAAATTTTTTTTGGCGGAACCACCCGTCGATTTGGTCCCCACCAAATCCCCAGTCTTCAAGGTTGGATCCGTGCCGTCGGCTGGAGTGGAATTGGACAGCTGACCGGCGCTGGCTCTAGAAATTTTTTCCTGGGCATTGGGAGCTGCCTGCGGACTCAGGGGTTGTGTTTGCGTATGATTGGGGTCTGCTGTGAATAATTTTCTACGATCTGAGATAAAAAATCCGGTTATTATTCCAATGCCAAACAAAAGAAGGATGCTAAAAATCCATATCAGTCTTCCCGAAATTTGAACAATCCGGGAGGGTTTTTTACGGTAAATATCTGAAAAATCATAGTTAGGGGCGTGGTCCCTATGAAACTCGGAATCATACAAAACACCGGAAGAAGACACCCCTGCAGATTTTTTATCTGCTGGAAGGTTCACATAGACCGAGCGACTGGATGAAAACCTGGGGATATTTCCTTCCTTGCCTTTGAAATTTTGGGATTCCGGCTTTTTATTTACGACTGCGTCGGAGGCCAGGTTGTCCGAATTTTTTTTCTTGGAAAAAAGGTCACCGAGTTGTTCGGGTACAGCAGGTGCAAAGGACTTAAATTCGGTGATTTCACCCGGATACTGCCAGGCAGCACTTTTCCCTACTGTCCATACCAGATCGTACGATTTCAGATTCATGTCCTTGATCTCCTCAATGGTAAAAGGACCCGTTTCCTTGTTGTTGCGCAGCAATAAGTAAGTGCTCATGGTTTGGGCATAAATAGGGTAGGGTAAACCGATCGAAAATTGGGCAGGGTAACCGATCGAAGACCCTTCAAAAATATAAAATTTCCAGGACTCTGGCTGTTAAAACCAAGTAAACTCCCTTTAGTAGTAGAGGGGATAAAAGTGGAACCCTTTCAGCTGGCTCCATTCCAGGGTAGGTGCGGGGATTTTAGAGAATTTGGTCAGGTAAGTTGCTGCATTATAAAACCCGGAATTGGTCGGAATACTAAAAAGATTGGCATCCGGGGCAAAGTAAAATTTGCGGTATCGGGGAAAATAGGGGATCGGGCGACCGTTGATCGACGTCGGATTGGTTCTGGCACCGATCATTCCCTCCGCACCATATCCGACGCTGGCATTCAGCCAGTAAGGAAAACCGCTGTTGGATGGTAAAAAGGAGGATATATTAACAGAAAGCCAGTAAGTCTGTCCATTGTAGTCCTTTAACATGCGGGAAAAAAAATTGGATCCCAGTTCCTCCGGATAGTATTGGGCATAGGGAGAGCCATGAAAAGACCATTTTAGTGATATTTTTTGTTGATTCCAACCTTTTTGCTGCGCAGCAAAAAGAGCTGCTCCAAAAATATTGGCGACCATATCTCCATTTGAAAAACCCCATTTGGATGAAAATCCGTCGAATATTTCCACGATGGACATATAACCCAGGGCCGTTAGGCCACCCACTACAATCGACTGATTGTTGCCTACGCCACACCAGCGCATCAGATCGTATTGTATGGTACCGATATTATAGGCCGTAGTCGCATGTCCGATTTTATCCATTTGCATCCATTCGCCGTTGTCATTAAAAAAATGAAAATGACTCCTGGGATGTTTGCGATACCAGAGAAAATACAGGCCGGCAGAAATAGCAACACCGGTAGCGACTTCTGTTATGACCACTGTTTTAAGACGGTTCGGCTGGTAAGTGTCGCTGGGCGGAAGAAAAATTTCCTGAGCAAATCCGCCTACAGATACAAACAACAAGCAAATGAAAAACAGGAGTTTTCCCACTTTGATTCTCCTTATCTGATCCAATGAAAAAAAATCAACCAAACAGCAAAAGTTTTATGGAAGCGTAATTGAAAAGGAGATAAGGTTCATGTAAAAATCAATATCTTAGGTTCAAATTTAAAGCAAGTTTTATGGATGCGGTGATTCTGGCAAAAGTGAATAACTGGTTAACTGAAAACTATGACCAAGAGACAAAAGACGAGATCCTGCGTTTACAAAAAGAAAATCCCAATGAACTAACCGATTGTTTCTATAGAAACCTGGAATTTGGGACCGGTGGACTCCGGGGGATCATGGGTGTTGGAACCAACCGCATCAATAAATATACGATTGGAATGGCAACCCAGGGTTATTCCAATTACCTGTTGTCCAGTTTTCCCAATCAACTCGTTAAAGTCGCCCTGGCTCATGACAGCCGAAACAATAGCCGTTTTTTTGCTGAAACAGCCGCAAAAGTTTTTGCAGCCAATGGCATAAAAGTTTTTCTCTTTCAGTCCCTGCGGCCCACTCCGGAGCTGAGTTTTACCATCCGTTATCTGAGTTGCCAGGGCGGCGTAGTTTGCACTGCTTCACACAATCCCAAAGAATACAATGGTTACAAAGCGTATTGGAACGATGGTGGCCAGCTCGTACCACCGCATGATAACCGGGTGATTGAAGAAGTTGAAAAAATAGGATCCATCAACGAAGTAAAATGGACAGGGGGCGAATCGCATATCACCATGATCGGCAAGGAGATGGACGAAGCCTATATCAGCATGGTAAAAAATCTTTCCGTCTATCCGGAAATCATAGAAAAGCAACACAATCTTTGTATTGTCTATACACCCATTCATGGCACGGGCATCAAACTCGTTCCGGAGGTTCTTCAACGTTTTGGATTCAGCAACGTGCATGTAGTGGATGAACAGGCCACGCCGGACGGAAATTTTCCGACGGTTGCCTACCCCAATCCGGAGGAAAAAGAAACCATGAGTCTGGGTTTGAAAAAGGCCCGCGAAATCGATGCGGATATCTTGCTGGGAACAGATCCCGATGCAGACCGGGTGGGTATTGGCGTGAAAAACGACAGGGGAGAGTGGGTACTCATGAATGGCAACCAGACGGCCGTACTGGCATTCAACTACATGATTGAAGCCCGCAAGGAAAAAGGAATTGCCCAGCCCAATGATATGGTCGTAAAAACGATTGTGACCACGGACATGATCGATGAAATCGCACGCCAGTCCGGCATTCAATGTTACAACGTACTGACGGGCTTTAAGTGGATTGCCGAATTGATTAAAGAAAAAGAGAAGACCGAAAACTATGTAATCGGAGGAGAAGAAAGCTATGGGCTGATGATCGGAGATAAACTCCGGGATAAGGATGCGGTCAGCGCCGTGGCCATTCTTTGTGAAATGGCAGCCTACGAGAAAAACAAAGGCCGGTCACTCTACGATAAACTGATCGACCTATATCTGCAGTTTGGATTTTATAAGGAGAGTCTGATTTCAATCACCAAAAAAGGCATGGATGGTCAAAAGCAAATTGCCGATATGATGGCAGCCTACCGCAACCGTCCGCCATTGGCCATACACGGATCCGATGTGATTGAATTGCTTGACTACCAAATTGGAAAAGGTAAGAACCTGAAAACCGGTGAAAGCTGGGATTTAAAATTGCCGGTAAGCAATGTACTGCAGTTTATTCTCGAGGATGGCAGCAAGATTTCTGCCCGGCCATCGGGAACCGAACCTAAAATAAAATTTTATTTCAGTGTTTACGAAAAGCTCTCCCACCGGTCTGCCTTTGAAGCAGTGGATGACCTGCTGCAAAAAAGAATACATTCCATCATGGAAGATTTGAAACTGGATTGATCAGATCCCCCGTTATTAAATTATGAAAGTCAAATTTTTATTGCTGGGCGCTTTATTTTCGTTCTTTTCAGGGCAGGCACAAATCAAGCTTCCAGGAATTTTTGGAGACCACATGGTTCTGCAACGCGACCAGCCGGTGGCGGTTTGGGGATGGTCAAGTCCTGGTGAAAAACTCCAGCTCACCTTTCATCAGCAGGTTAAGGAAACCCAGGCAGACAAGACCGGCAAATGGCGCATTACGCTGGATCCCGAGCCGGCCGGAGGGCCCTATGAATTATTGCTGAAAGGCAGCAATAGCCTTCTTCTGCGGGATGTCATGGTGGGAGAAGTGTGGATCTGTTCGGGACAATCCAATATGGAGTTCAGCTTGAAATTGGTTAAAAATGCAGCAGCTGAAATCAAGGACGCAGACTATCCTGGGATAAGGCATATCAAAATTCCTAACCGCGTGAGTGAAATGCCGGAAGACGATATCCCGCCTGCCAGATGGGATACTTGTTCACCGGCAACGGCTGGAAATTTTACTGCCGTAGGATATTTTTTTGCCAGAGAACTGGTCAAGCGCTTACACGTGGCCGTTGGTCTTGTCAATTCGAGTTGGGGTGGAACAATGGTGGAGACTTGGACCAGCCGGGGAGCTTTCCAAAATAGTCCTGAATTCAAAGCGATGATTGCCACCGTGCCGGCAGAAGACCTGCGCCCGATGGTAGAAAAAAGGCATCAGTTGCTGGCTGATCAGATCAAACTTCTTCAAAAAAATATAACCGATACACTGCCGGAAGATGATTGGAAAAATCCAGGATACAATGCGTCCGGGTGGCCGAAAATTAGTGTGGCCCGCATCTGGGAAAATCAAAATCTCGGACTCAAAGAACTCGATGGCGTAGTCTGGTACAGGAAAGACCTGGTACTGGGCAACCTGGATACGGAAAAGTCCTTCCTGCTTTCCCTGGGAAAGATTGACGACAACGATTCAACATTTGTGAATGGAACACTGGTCGGTGTCACCCGCAACTACGCAGAGAATAGGCAGTATACGATAGCCCCCGGTATATTCAAAGCGGGAAATAACATCATCGCCGTTCGCGTAGAAGATACGGGCGGAGGCGGGGGATTTTATGATGATTCCGCGGGCGTTTACCTGAAAACAGGAGAGAAGCATATTTCACTTGCAGACGGATGGCGTTTTCGCATTGCAACCTTCCTCAATATGGGACCGGGATTTGGTCCCAATGATTATCCCTGTCTCTTGTACAATGCCATGATCCATCCCCTGATACCTTTTACCATACGGGGCGCACTATGGTATCAGGGCGAAGCCAATGCAGAAAGGGCCCGTCAATACCGGGTGGCCTTCCCCCTGATGATCACCGATTGGAGATCACAATGGGGAGAAGGAAATTTTCCTTTTTATTTTGTGCAACTGGCCAGCTGGAATGCGGATCACGGCAACAGTGAACGGGGAAGCGCTTGGGCTGAATTGCGGGAAGCCCAGACCATGACCCTGCAACTTCCGGCTACCGGTATGTCTGTCACGACCGATATCGGTGAATCTGGCGATATTCATCCCAAAAATAAACAGGATGTAGGTTGGCGACTCGCTGCCATTGCCCTTCATCATGTTTACGGCCAAAACATAGAATACAGCGGGCCCGTTTTAGATTCCGCGCAACGGGTAGGAAATCGAATGGTCTTAAGTTTTACCCATGATGGAAGCGGGCTGATGACACCGGACAAATATGGATATGTCCGGGGATTTGAAATCTCCGGCAACAATCGTCAATTCCATTACGCCAAGGCATTTATTGAGCACAACAAGGTCGTTGTCTATTGCGAAGCGGTAAAAGAACCCGAATCGGTTCGATACAACTGGGCCGACGACGCGGGTGATGGTAATTTGTTCAACGGAGCGGGATTTCCTGCCCCGCCTTTCAGGACCGATCAGTGGCCGGGGATTACAGACGAAAAAAAATTTGTCGTCATCCCTTGAGGATTACAGAATCCGTTCACTGATGATTCCTGAACCTTTGTTTTTGAGGATGAGTTTTTTTGCACCGTAATGTGTTGTTTCTTCTTTGATCAGATAGTGATCGGCATCGAATTCCACCAGATTACTCGGTTTGGAGAGTCCTGTTTGACCGCGCCAAATGTCCAGTTTTACGGGTTCCCAGAGTTTGGATCTGCCGGATGCATAGGCGGCATCCAAGACCGCATTGACCACATAGCCGTCGTAAAAAGTTTCCTTGGGTTCAATTCCCTTTTCCATCGAATTGAACATGTCGGTAAACATATGGTTATAGCCCAGGTCATTCATCTCGTCGCCCACTGGAAAGAGCCAGCCGGAATTGGATTCCGCTTTTTCTGCGACATAATCGGCTCCTTTCCCCGTAGTAAACATTTCAAAACCTGTTCTTAAAAAATTGTTGATCCAGATGGTTCCTTCTGTTCCCATCACTTCATCGCGCAAATCCAATCCCCCCCGGAATGTCCAGCTCACTTCAAACTGACCGATGGCTCCGTTTTCATATTTTACCAGTCCGATGGCATGGTCTTCGGCTTCAATCGGCTTGACCTGTGTATCCATCCAGCACATTACTTCGACAGGACGAATATCCTTTCCTATGAAACTCCGTGCAATTTCCACGCAATGGCAACCCAGGTCCAGGATACAGCCTCCGCCGGCCTGCTCCAGATCCCAAAACCAATCACTGTGGGGGCCAGGATGTGTTTCCCGCGACTTGGACCAGAGGATCCTTCCCAGGGCACCGTTCTTTACACTTTCCAGTGCCTTTAAAAATTTAGGCGTATACACCAAATCCTCCAGGTATCCGTTGAAGATGCCTGCTTTTTCCACCGCTTCCAGCATACGTTTGGATTCCACTGCGTTTCTTCCCAGGGGTTTGGTCGTGATAACGGCTTTTTTATGTTTGCAACAGAGCATAACGGCTGCCTCGTGCAGATTGTTGGGAAGTGAAATACAAACTACTTCTACTTCGGGATGAGCGACGGCTTCTTCCATTTCTATGGTCCAGTGTGCACAACCGTAATCAGAGGCAAATTTTTTAGCCGAAACTTCCCGGCGGGAATAAACGCTTACAATCCAGTCTCGGCTTCTTTGTCCCTGCAGTGAATCAGCATAAAACCGGCCAATAAATCCGGATCCCAACATGGCAATTTTCATACGTTCAGTTTAATTTTTTGAGAATAATTCAAGCCTGCACCGGTAAAACCGCTTCCGGTTTTTTCTCCCGGAAAAATAAGATAAAATAGATCAGAACGCCCAGGGCGATATAAGCCGGAACAAACCAGATCTTCGTCCAGTCATGGCCTGCCGGTGTTTTATAGTTGTCAACCACGAAACCCGAAAACCAGGTTCCGATAAACATTCCCACTCCATAAGTTGCAAAAGTAAAAAGGCCCTGTGCGGCATTTTTGATGGCAGCACCCGCTTTTTTTTCTGTATACATATAGCCGGTAACAAAAAAGAAATCATAACAAACGCCATGCAGGATAATGCCGGCGTACAGCATCCAAAGGTTTGCGTCGATATTGCCATAGGCAAAACAAACATAACGCAGCATCCAGGCGACCATGCCCATCATGAGCATTTTCTTGACACCAATCCGGTTGAATAAAAAAGGAATAGCCAGGATAAATACTGCTTCGGAAATCTGACCCAGGATCATTTTGGAGGCAGCTCCCTGGACGCCGATCTCATTGAGGAAAACATTGGCGAATCCGTAGTAAAAAGAAAGGGGTATGCATACCAAAATGGCCGCAATGAAAAAAATGAGGTAGGGCCGATTCTTAAACAAAACAAAAGCCTCGGTGCCCAATGCTTTGGCCGCCGACGTCTCCCGGGCAGCCGCTTTGGGCGGTGTATTGGGCAGGAAAAAACTAATGACTCCTAAAAACGCAGAGGCAGCGGTAGCCAGATAGAAGGTATTGACAATGCCTGATTTTTCCCAATGGAGATTGCCGATCAGTAAACCTGCCACGATCCATCCCAATGTACCAAATACACGGATCCACGGAAACTGTTTACCCGGATCGCTCATTTGGGCAAACGCAATGCTGTTGGATAAGGCAATCGTGGGCATATACAGCAGGGAATAAACCAGGATGATCCAGTAAAAAGGTCCGTTCATGGCGGTAGTGGTAGCCAAATAGAGCATCCCTGCACCCAGCAGATGAAGAACTCCCATGATTTTCTGCGCGGCAAAAAAACGATCCGCAATCAATCCGATGATGAATGGTGAGATCATGGTCGCGATGGCCAGCGCACTATAGGCAGCCCCGATCTGAATTCCCGTGGACTGAAGGCTGGTCCCCATATAAGTTCCCAGGGTTACATACCAGGATCCCCAGATAAAATATTCCACAAACATCATCAGGCAAAGCAAAGCGGAGGCATTCGTCTTCATGTAAAGTAAATTTTGGCAGGCAAATAACGGAAGTGAAAAGTTACAAATGAAAACACGCATTGTAAAAAATTCTTCAATTATCTTGCAGCCATGCGGGCGTTATCCGATTCATATAGACACAAGGGACTGAGAAAACAATTGGTAGAGCTGATCCGCAGCAAAGGCATTACGGATGATAGGGTACTGGCGGCCATTTCTGAAATCCCTCGTCACTATTTTATTGATTCTGCCTTTGATCAGATTGCTTATGAAGACCGTGCCTTTCCGATCGCCGAAGGGCAAACCATTTCACAACCCTATACGGTAGCCTATCAAACCCAGCTACTGGAAATAAAACCCCACGAAAAAGTGCTGGAAGTGGGAACCGGGAGTGCCTATCAGGCCTGTGTTCTGGCACTCATGGGTGCGCAGGTCTTCACCATCGAAAGGCAAAAACAACTCTACGATCACAACAAACAATTTTCCTATCTGCGTAATTTTCCCGGCATCCGTTATTTTTTTGGCGATGGTTATCAGGGCTTGCCTACATTCGCCCCCTTTGACAAAATTATTGTGACGGCCGCCGCCCCCGCCATTCCCGACAAACTGGTAGAACAGCTGAAACCGGGCGGAAAAATGGTCATCCCCGTCGGAGAAGGAAAAGTGCAACAGATGCTTCGGATTTACAAAGACTCCGAAGGTGTGGCACAGGAAGAGGTTTTTGACAACTTTTCATTTGTTCCCATGCTTCAGGGTAAGGCACAAAGCCCTAAATCCTGAAGCTCAATCGCAGTATTTCCAAATAAAATACAACCAACTGTCCTTTTAACTATGACTCCCGAACGAGCGCAACGCCTGACCCATGTTTTGAACAAACGACAGAACGATCTGACTGTCGTATTGGAAAACGTTTTTGATCCGCACAATATCTCCGCTGTCATGCGCACCTGTGATGCCGTAGGGATTCAGGATATTCATGTACTGAATACCCGGATCGGCCGGCACAAAAAATGGGGAGCCCGCAGTAGCAGCAGCGCTGCAAAATGGCTGACCATACACCAGCATACCGATGCCGCCCTTTGTTTTAAAGAATTAAGAAAAACATTCCCGCTCATTCTAACAACCCATCTTTCGTCCACGGCTGTTTCACTTTATGAAATCGATTTTACCCATCCCGTTGCACTGGTTTTTGGCAATGAACACGAAGGAGTCAGTGAGGAAATCCGTGAACTGGCCAATGGTAATTTTGTTATCCCGCAGGTAGGCATGATCCGCTCCCTGAATATATCGGTAGCCTGCGCAGTAAGTCTTTATGAAGCTTACCGGCAGAAACAAGCCGATCACCACTATGAAAAAATGAAATTGGATGAGACCCAGTACCAGTCCTTATGGAAACAGTGGAGTCTGAACAATCAAGAGCTTTGAAAAGGTTGACAAACTTAATTTCCATATTTTCACATTACTATTCACCAGATCTACGTTTATGACCAACAAAAGAAAAATTATTCTGGGGGGGCTGATCGCTGGCACCTTAGACGGGGCCGCGGCTGTAATAACATTTTCAAATCCCCTCAACCTCCACAATGCCAGCAAGGTTTTCCGCTATATCGCTGCCTCCCTTTTTGGAAGCCAGGCGATCCAAGGAGGTCTGGTGTATGCTTTTATAGGACTGGCCATTCACTTTCTAATTGCAACGGCATGGTCAGCCATTTACATACTATTGGTTTTCCGGGTTTTTAAACCTGGCGTGCTCTGGGCAAAAATTGTACTGTATGCAAGTACGATCTGGGTTATTATGAACGGATTTGTCATTACGCTGGCTGGTTTAAAAGCACAATACAACGGATGGTCCATTATGCGGTCATTTTGCATCATACTTTTTTGTGTCAGCATCCCCATCTGCATAATCGGAGAATTGCGATCCAAAAACAATTGAGGTCAGCCTGTTTTCCGAAGAGTCTGATAACCAAACCTAAGACTTTCTCTTCTGAGCACGAAGCTGTGCTCTTTCCTTTAAATAGTGTATGCTCACGTTCAGTTCAAAACCGATCAGCAGGATCAGGGCGTTGAAATAAACGACGATCATAAGGATCAGAATCGTTCCGATGGATCCGTATACTTTGTTATAGTTTCCGAATTTATTCACCCAGAAGGAAAATAAAAAGGTAAGCAGGATCATCAGGAAGGTTGCCAGGGTCGTTCCCGGCGAAATCAGGCGCCATTTTTTTTTGATGGCCGGAGCGTGTTTGTAAATAAAAGCGATGGTAAAATAAAAAAGGGGAATGATTACAACCCACCGAAGGGTTCTAACGATGCCCCTGACGGAGCTTTTCTGCACATGAAAAGCCTTAAAAACATATTTCAGCAATTCATTTTGGGTAACCAGGATCACGATGGTGCCGATCAAAAGTAAAATCATCACGAGCGTGAGCTGAATGGCTACCAGCCGGTTTTCAAAATAATTTCTTCGGGTAAAGGAATGAAGGGACCGGTTAAAGGATCGCATCAAACCGATTACGGCGTTGGAAGCATAATACAAGGCTACCACCAATCCGAAAGAGAGCAGGCCGCCCCGGGGTTTGGTCAGAAAATCATTGATGAAATTGGTTACCAGCTGGGAAGTATTCTGGTTGGGGGTTATTTCTTTGGTGAGCACGAGCAACTGATTGGCGAGCTTTTTGGAAACGGGCAGGTAGGGAATCAGGGTGCACAAGAAAATGGTCGCCGCAGGAATGGCCATTAGAAAACTGAAAGCAATCGAACGGGCCCGTTCGATCAAACCCACTTTCTGAACCTGGCTTTTAAAAAAAACAATGACTTCATATAGCGGGAGACCCTGAAATCCCGGCAGATAAATGGATTTGCTTCTCAAAGAGAGATACCGGTAGGGAAAAGAGGTTTTTATGAATTTATCCAGGGTGGTCATGGCTTTTCTTTTAACTGCTGACCAATCCTCATCTGCTCATCCAGGGCTTTCTGATATTCCCTGGCATTTTGCATGTGTTCAGTAAAAGTTTCTGCGAAGTTTGAATACCCCGAAAAATCTGGTTTGGCAACAAAATATAAATATTTGGTTTGCGGGGCTTCCAGCACGGCCTCCAGGGATTCTTCGGAAGGAGTACAAATGGGTCCCGGAGGAAGACCGGCATTTCTATAGGTATTATAAGGCGATTCTACGAGAAGATATTTTTCATAGACTCTTTTCAAATCAAAGCGCCGCAGGGCATATTTTACGGTAGGATCCGCTGCCAGCCGCATGCCGGAGGCCATGCGGTTGAGATAAACACTGGCTATTTTGGGTTTGTCGGCTTTTCTAGTCGTTTCTTCTTCCACAATCGAAGCCAAAATATAGGCGGTCGTCCGGTTTAGCTGGTGCGCCTCTGCTTGCCCAAGTCTTTCCGGTGTCCAGAACGCGTCGGATGCCAGCACCAGTTTTTTGAAGATCCTGGATGGGGTTGTATTCCAGAAATACGTATAGGTATTGGGAAAGACAAGGGTCATCACGGTATTGGTATCTACGCCATAAGTTGACAATGTATCGGTATTGTTCATATAACGCATAAAAGCAGCAGAATCGCATTCATATTTTCTACCAATCATTCCAGCCAGGTCCTCCCGGGTGCGAAGCTTGGTAATCACCAGGTTTACGGGAACCTGTCTTCCGTTGCGCAGCATCTTAAGCAGGTTTAGCAAACTCATGCCCTTGTGAATTTCGTATTTCCCTGCTTTGATATTTTCCGGATAGGAAACCCGATTTGCCAGCCAGTTGAAAACAGCCGGATGGGAAAGGACTTCATCATTGCTTAGCATGGAATCCACCTGGGAGAAATTCATTCCCGTATGGATATACAGATCATGGTTGTCCGCAGTAAAGGATGTGGCCGGACCCAGGATCAGGTAACCGCAGAGGGCCGCTATGACAAAAAGCAGCAGGAGCAGGGTGAGCAGCAGTTTCTTCACTTGAATTTGGATTATTCTCCAAAATAAACAAAAAACCCCGTCATTGGAATGAAGGGGTCTCAAATATCATGTAGACTTTTTATTTGGGTTGGGATGGGATAGAGTTCACCGGAACGGAGGTTGGAGCTACGCGGATATCTTTCCCTTTGCTGGCGCCAGCCCTGGGAATAAAAACCGTGGAAAACAGGCAAAGCAATACCACAGCCGTAGCCAGGATCCAGGTACCTTTTTCCAGGACATCGGTGGTTTGTTTAACGCCCATAAACTGGTTGCTGAAACCCGCAACATTACCGGCCAGCCCACCACCTTTGGGATTCTGAACCAGGATAATCAAACCGAGTAAACCACAGGCCAGTAAAAGGATAATCACAAAAAATATCATGGTAAAGACGCTTTTAATTGTTCAATTCTGGACGCAAAATAAGCGCTTTTGGGGGGATAAATCAAACTTAATTTCTGGAAAAGAGCAATGGCATTTTCATACATTCCCTGCTTGGCGAGGACTTCAGCCATCGACTCGGTCATGATATCCCGTTCTTCAATAGAGTGGGCTGCGAAATTCCGAATCCGGTCTGCTTCTTTTTCGGGAAGTTTGTCGGAGGCGGGTTGCAGGGGAACCTTCTTCATGACTTTCAACCAGTCTGTAAAACTCTTCAGTTGTTTGCCGAAACTGTCTGACGGTTGATCATCCAATACCAGTTTGATTCCCTGGGAAGCGAAATAATCAATCATATGGTAGGGTGCAAACACGATGGATTCTGCTTTTTTTGAATCAAACAGCGGCATGGATTTTTGTTTTTCTCCAAACCGGGAAACAACCTCCTGCAATTCCCCTGTCATCACTGATTCTTGGGATTGCAGGTCACCTGAACCGGTGTCGTCCGCTTCAGCCTGACCAAGAAAAGCGGTCATCTCGCTTGACTCCGAGGTTTCCTTGGTCAAAGGCTCTGTTTCGGCTGCTTCTTCTACGGGTCCGTCAAAAGCTTCATAATCTGCTTCATCTGACCTTTCAAAGGTTTTTGAAACCAGGGGCTGCTCGGGGATAATCTCCGCGGGAACAGCCGCAATTTCTACAGGGGGTGGGTCTGCAAAAGGCTTTTCATCGGTAGTAGCATTCAGGTCTATGGGTCTATCAAAGGCTTCCAGATCGTAATCTCTGCCTTTGATGGCTACCTCTTCGAAAATGCCATACTCATTGAGAATTTCTTGCGAAATTTCTACAGGAACTTCCCGGGTACCCCCGTTAAAATCATGAATGATGCCAATTTTTTCTACCGGTTCCGAAGTGGATAATTCTTGGACCACTTCGGGGGTTGAATTTTCCTGGCTCGTATCCGGCGGGTCCTTTTCCAAAAACTCTGGAATCTGTTCTTCCTGGGGTTCGGGCACTTCCAGATGATATTTTTGCATGAGTTCGTCAAAAGAAGTCACGGCGGCGGAGGTATCCGGACGCACATCGACAAATTCTTCTACGGACTCGGTTTTTAAGGATTCAATGACGGGTTCTTCCAGCACTTGAAAATCTTCGGCAGCCGGTTCATTTGCGACCGGGTCGCTGTAAATTTCAGGCTTGAATGCCGCTTGATTTTCCGAGACTTTTTCTACCTGTAAAACCGGACGCGACGTTTGGATTCCCTTCAAATTGGATTCAAGCCAGAGCGGATTGTTGAAATAGAGCGCTGTACGCATGCTCACTTTTTCGTAGTCGGCATTGCCCTCCATGGCCAATTTTCTTGACAGCAGAAAATGCGCCGCATTAAAAGAGGGAAATTCGCTGATCACTTCATACATCTCATCCAGGGAGACCGAATCCAGGTCTTTTTTTCCGAATATGGCATCTATCAGGGAAGGCAGGCCGCTGTTCATCTGAAAATAATTACCAGTTAGAAAATAGACGGTTAAACATATCATCGGACAATTGGGAGACGATCGTCGGTTCCAATTGTGCCTGCGCGTCATTTAACGTCTGAGTTGCCGGAAAATCAAATATCCGTGTAATATCCGTATCAAAATCAGGTGTCCCGAGTTTTTGATCGGCCAGCTTGTTTTTTAAGGCCAGGTGAACGGTTACCGTCAACCGGTTGATTGATGCCGCCTGGTTGGATACACCGGCTGTACTAACTGAATAATCAGAGATATAAGCAGTCACATCATAGTCTGCATTGTCCGTTTGAATCTGCACGAGTTTGGTCTGACTCGCAATTTTCGTTTTAAACTTATCGGTGAGCAGCGGACTCAGTTGGGGATCGACGTACCGGGACCGGTTTTCGATAAATCCAACGCGAATTGTTTTTACCTGAGGTGGTATGGATACATCTTTAAAAGAATAGACCCCGCAAGATAGGGCAGTGGTCACTATGATCAAGGCAGAAAGAATCAGCCTGCACGCTGGCCAACTACTGGACCTATTCGGTGATATCATATTCTTTCAATTTTCTATAGAGTGTCCTTTCGCTGATTCCAAGATCTGAGGAGGCATCCTTGCGTTTGCCTTTGTGTTTTTTAAGTGCCTTCACAATCAATTCTTTTTCCTTATCCATGATGCTCAGCGATTCTTCCACTTCTTCATGATGATAAATTTCATTGTTGCTGTTGCCATTGCCGTTGTTGTGAATTACGACCGGCTGCGGCTGAAAGGAGCTGTTCACCAGATTTCCTGAAAAATGTTCCGGCGCCTTGAACTCCTTCATCTCCCGGGCAAAAGCTTCTTGGGTATCGGCTGCCAGGGAAGGATTTTTTAAAATTTCCAAAAACATTTTTTTCAATTCCGTGACGTCCTTTTTCATGTCAAAGAATAATTTATACAGAATCTCCCGTTCATTGGAGAAATCGTTGGGCGCCTGATGACCGGCCGATGGCATCACCATGGGCAGGCGGTTTTGCGTATTCTCCGGAATAAATCGTCTCAGTTGCTGGTAGGAAATGAGTTTATCCTGTGAAAGAACAGAGATCTGTTCTGCAATATTCTTTAACTCCCGGACATTCCCGGGCCAGCTGTACTGGATTAACAGATTTTTTGCGTCTTCATCCAGCTGAACTGGGGAAGTCTTGTATCGCTCTGCAAAATCCACGGCAAACTTTCTGAATAACAGGGGAATGTCATCCTTACGGTCCCGAAGGGATGGTACGCGAATCGGAACCGTACTCAGGCGATAATATAGATCCTCCCGGAATTTACCCCTTTCGGTCAACTGCAACAGGTCTTTATTGCTGGCGGCGATTACACGCACATCTGTTTTCTGCACTTTGGAGGATCCGACCCGGATAAATTCACCCGCTTCCAAAACCCGCAGTAGCCGGGCTTGTGTACCCAGGGGCAGTTCTCCGATTTCATCCAGGAAAATGGTCCCGCCGTTTACGGTTTCAAAATATCCTTTTCTGGAATCCACGGCCCCAGTAAAGGACCCTTTTTCATGCCCGAATAATTCTGAATCGATCGTACCTTCCGGAATGGCGCCGCAGTTAACGGCTATAAAAGGATTGTGTTTTCTGGCAGATAGAGAGTGAATGATTTGGGAAAAAGCTTCCTTACCCACGCCACTTTCCCCCGATATCAAAACGGTGAGATCTGTATTGGCTACTTGTACTGCCACGCCCAGTGCATAATTGAGTTCTGTGGCATTGCCTATGATGCCGAACCTATTTTTTATTGCTTGAAGTTCCATTTCTTAATTGTTTTGAATTGCTTCCATTCCAGACACCTTTTCACCGATCAATGTGCCTCCGGTACTGCGTACAATTCTCAGCCAGGCATAATCGCCTGGTTGCAGCGAGCCAACCTCTTTTGAAAAGACCACCACTTTGTTCTGATCATTTCTTCCCATCCAAAAACTGGGGCTTTTTTTTGAATCCCCCTCGATGAGTACTTTGGTAATGGCCCCCACATCCCGAAGATTTGACTGTTCGGAAATCTTCCTTTGCAGTTTAATAATTTCTTCCAGTCTTCTTTTCTTTTCGTCTTCAGGAACATCATCCGGGTACCGACGAGCGGCGAGTGTTCCCGGTCTTTCGGAATAAAAATACATGTAGCTGAAATCAAATTGGCTTTCCCGGATCAGGGAAAGCGTTTGTTCATGATCCTCCGGCGTCTCTCCGCAAAATCCAGAAATGATGTCTGAGCTGATGCCGCAATCCGGAATCAATTCTCTGATCCGTTTTACTTTAGAAAGATACCACTGGTATGATGGCAAGGAAGGGGAAAAAGCAGTAGGTTTTGCTGCCCTGCTTCAAAGGGTT
>Ga0206938_1055_pt1 | contig 31476 bp, 33 predicted proteins | sample Alteio_BWOrgHeat_12_FD_152918 | JGI IMG/M metagenome (GOLD analysis project Ga0206938, IMG submission 152918) | Enriched cells from forest soil in Barre Woods Harvard Forest LTER site, Petersham, Massachusetts, United States -... | ecosystem: Environmental > Terrestrial > Soil > Temperate forest >... | reverse complement strand
ACCAATAACTTGATATACCTGTCATACTCCTCAATGCTGTTGAAATAATCAGGGATACCGGTGCGCGGGAATTTATCAAAAACCTTGGTACGGAACGATTTAAAGCCGGTATTGCGACCTTCCCAAAAAGGGGAATTGGTAGACAAAGCATAAACATGCGGCAAAAAATAGCGCACCTGGTTGGCAATATGGATGGCCAAATCGCGCGATTGGATACCCACATGCACATGCAGCCCAAAGATCAGGTTGGAACGGGCAGCTTCCTGCATTTCATCCACAATTTCAAAATACCGGGGGTGGTCAGTGATCAGCTGTGTTTGCCAATGTGAAAAAGGGTGCGTTCCGGCTGCCCCTATGCGCAGGCCAATATCGCCGGCCAGCATCGCCACCGTACCCCGCAGTTTGCTCACTTCTTTTCGGGCTTCTTCGGTATTGCGGCAAATATGGGTACCCACTTCTACCACGGCCTGGTGCATTTCGGCCTTTACCTGGTCCTCGTGGATCTTTTGGGCGCTTTCAACAATTTTTTGGTCATGCGATTTCAATTCCCGGCTTACCGGGTCAATCACCATGAATTCTTCTTCAACACCTAAGGTAAATTCGTTCATAAATGGTTATAATTTATCAAAATCCCATCAATTAAATCGGTTTGTAATGTTAAATTCTCCTTAGCAATGTTTTTTTTAACATTGAGCGTTCGAAATACTTTTTTTACCCTCTTTACGGCTTGCCGTAGAGAGGGTCGGAGAGCGAAGCGAATCCGGGGTGAGTAAACTCGCCGCCATGCATTGGCGGTAATATCCGCCGGGGTTGACTCACCCGAACATCGCTACGCTCGTTCACCCTCTCTTTTGCAGGCAAAAAAGAGGGTAGCTGCAATTGTTCTTGATTTCGAATACTCAAGGGTTTTAAACCCATCGCTATATTGTATCATTTTATTATCTTTTTAGGCTTCACTACCTTTTCCTTAATCGTTCCTTCTGCCAATACTTCGTGGTCTATCTTCCCTTCACTTACTTCCTTTTTTCCGGCCTTCTTCTCCACCTTTTTTTCAGATGATAACAAATGTTCGCCTGCCGCGCCTGTTTTTACAAATTCGCCCCATGTTAAATTATCCATATCTGGCTTTTGCTTTTTGGCGCGTTCAATGGCATAATCAGCAGCCGTCTCCACCACCCAGTCAAAGTTTTCCTGCCCAACACTGGTTACTTCGGCATCGGGCGCAGGGTTGCAAAAATCAATGGCATAGGGCACACCGTTACGGATAGCAAATTCAACCGTATTAAAATCGTAGCCCAAATATTTATTTAGTTTGATCACATAGTTTTTAACCAGTTCCAGCAGTTTCTTTTCGGCCGGGGCCTTGCCATGCTCATAACGCAGGTGATGCGGGTTGCGCGGCTCGTACTGCATAATGCGCACATGCTTGCCGCCTATGCAATAGCAGCGGAAGTAATCATCAAAAACAACTTCTTCCTGCAGCATCATTACATACTGTTTGGTTTTGGCGTATTTATCAAAAAAATCTTCCTTGTCGTGCAGTTTATAAACCTCTTTCCAGCCGCCGCCGTCAAAAGGTTTCATGTAAGCAGGGAAACCCACATAGTTAAATATGCCTTCCCAATCCAACGGGTAAGCCAGGTTACGGAATGACTGCCCGGTAGTGTCATCCGGCATATCCTTTGAAGGCAGGATAACCGTTTTGGGAACCGGCACCCCTATTTTAACGGCCAGCGCGTTGTTAAAAAACTTTTCGTCAGCGCTCCACCAAAATGGGTTGTTGATTACCGCCGTTCCGCAGATCGCAGCATTTTTTAGCATGGCCCGGTAAAAGGGTACATCCTGCGAAATGCGGTCGATAATCACCGCATAATCCAGCGGCTCCGCCTGCATTACTTTGTCGATATGGACAAATTCCGCAGTGATATGTTTTTCCGCCTTCTGGTTAATACGGTCAACAAATGCATGTGGGAATGAATTTTCCTGTCCGAATAAGATGCCTATTTTTTTCATGGTATGATGGTTATTTTAGTGCTCTCGTTTTTAGTTGATCTTCGAGGTTTGTCGAAAATTCATTCTTCTATAATTTTATCAATTCACTAACTCAATAATTCACTAATTCAATAATTATTTTATCGTTGATAAATAATGCGGGAACATCGCCTTCCACATCGGCCAGTCGTGACTGCCGATGCCTCTTACATCTAACCAATTTGGGATGCCTTTGTTATTTAAAATTGCTGATAAGCGGTTATTATCTTCCCGGCAGATATCATGTTCAGCTGTGCCCAGTATAATATTCATGTGCCACAGTTCCCGCTGGTTGCTGCCCGGCAAAAAATCAGGCGGGTTATTATAAAATACATCATCGTTATAAAAACCACCCATAAACTGCCTGATGTCAAACGCACCGCTCATACTGAACATATGCGCCACTTTATCCGGGTGCTTGAAAGCAAAATTTGCCGCATGGTATCCGCCAAAACTACAGCCGGCGGTGGCCACCTTATTGATGCCGGTTTCATGCATGGCCCATGGAGCTACTTCATCCAGCAGCATTTTGTCATACCAGGCATACCTGCGTGCCCGTTCGGATGGTTGAACACCTTTATTGTACCAGGTTAACCAGTCGAAGCTTTCGGGGCAATAAATTTTTACCAGGCCCTCGTCAACAAACCACTTTACGCTGTCAATCAGGCCTTCATCTTTATTCTGATAGTATTTGCCCTGCGAAGTGGGGAAAAGTATAACCGGGTAGCCACGGTCGCCAAAGACCAGCATTTCGACATCGAGCCCCAAATTTTGCGAGTACCAGCGGTGATATTTTTCAGTCAAAATATTTTAATATTTTATGAATGTAAGTTAGAGAAATATTTTGATGATTTGAAAATTTGAAAATGTGTTAATTTGAAAATTAGAATTTTGCAGGTTTTATAACTTCATGTGAAGCAAACGAATGTCTGCTCAGCTTCAAATTTTCAAATTGCCAAATCTTCAAATTGAAAAACCTTACCTTTGTCGCCTTAATTAATTTGAATACCGAGATGTACTGGAATTTGCCGGAGATGGAGATAGCAATCGCTGAAAAAAATATCACAATAAGATCTGAACAATTAAAGCGCGACGTTACCTGCACGCTTTTGATACCTGAAGAAACAGAATTTGTTGAACCCTTGAACCTTTTGCTGCTGAATGACGGGCAAGAGATCCAAAGCCTTGAGCTGAAAGAAACCCTTGAAGATTTAACCAATTCCCAAAGGATAAAACCAACCCTGGTTGTTGCCATACACGCTGATGAAGAGCGTTTGCATGAGTATGGCACCGCCGGCAAGCCCGATTTTAAAAAACGCGGTGATAAAGCCGGTTTATATACTGAATTTATCAAATCAGAATTATTGCCTGCGATTTATAAATTTACGGGTGTAGAAAGTTTTGAGACTACCGCATTCGCGGGATTTTCGTTAGGCGGATTATCGGCTTTGGATATTGCATGGAATAACCCGAACCTATTTAACAAAGTTGGCGCATTCTCAGGTTCTTTTTGGTGGAGAAGCAAGGATTTGAGTAAAGGTTATACTGATAATGACCGCATTATGCACAGCATTATCAAAAACGCCAAAGAAAAACCAGAACTAAAAATATGGCTGCAAACCGGGACCAAAGATGAAACCGCCGACCGCAACAAAAATGGCATCATCGACAGCATTGATGACACTATCGACCTGATCAAAGAACTGGAAAACAAGGGTTTTAAACGGCCAGACGACATCAAATACCTGGAAATATTTGGCGGCAGCCATGATACCGGCACATGGGCCAAAGCCATGCCTAAGTTTTTGCTTTGGGCATTTGGGAGATAGAAAATTGTAAAATATCAAATATATTTTAACAATTTTACCCTATGCATCATCCCGAAGAAAACCCCTGGAAAACCACCTCGGAACAAATTGTTTATGATAACCCCTGGATAAAATTAACCGAATACCAGGTGATTAATCCATCGGGTAATCCGGGTATTTACGGCAAGACCATTCTGGTAAAAACCACATAAAAAGAATTATATTTGTATTAGAAAATTAATTCACATCAATAACAGCGTTAAAATGAAGGCACAAAAAGACGAGGTGAAGGTTGCTAAAAAGAATTCCGAGACGGTGTTCACAGTAAACGAGGAACTCAACAAATACAAAGGACCCGAATTTGAACCCCCTAAGCTAAAAGGGATCAGAGAAAAATTCAGTAAGGGAATAATTATTCATCGTTAATCGTTTTCTTTTCAATAAGGAAACCTGCGTAGCTTTTTGCTTTATCAAAAGGTTCGAATTCATTTCGCCGCGAACCTGTTGAAATATCTCCGTAAATATTGAACATTTCAATCAATTCGTCGTATCCATAGGCAATTGCTCTCTGATAAAGTAAAGTCCTTCTATAATCACTCCCTGTGATATACACATTTTTCCCTGGATGCATTTCGATAAACTTAAGGACGATATTGGCGACGGTTACGAGAATTTTATTTCTGTCGCCATTGTTTGTGACGGTTTCAAAATCCATTTCGCCTGTCGGTAAAATAGTTCCTAAAGCTAAATTAAATACACCATTAAATTCTGGGATCTCATCGAAGGTTACAATTTTCAGTAAGTTGCCATGTCTTCCCTGGCTGATAAATCTAAACGTTTTATAATCTGAAGCATTTTCAATTTCGATATACCTATCTTCATACATAACGGTAAATCTATGTAAACAGAAACAGATTTTAATTTGATTTTGAATGAATGTACGGTACAATTTTTACTGGTCACTTTATTACATCAATATTTCGGACAATTAAAAACTTCCAACTATTTTTACCTCCATGCGCCATCCCGAAGAAAACCCCTGGAAAACAACCTCCGAACAAATTGTTTATGATAACCCCTGGATAAAATTGACTGAATACCAGGTGATCAACCCATCGGGCAATCCGGGTATTTACGGCAAGGTGCATTATAAAAATTTAGCCATCGGGGTTTTACCGCTGGATAATGACATGAACACCTACCTGGTGGGCCAGTACCGCTTTGTGTTAGGGCAGTACAGCTGGGAAATGCCTGAAGGCGGTGGTATTATTGGTATCGACCCTATTGAGTCGGCTAAACGGGAATTACTGGAAGAGACCGGCTTGAAAGCCGAAATGTGGACGGTAATACAACGACTGCACTTATCCAATTCCGTAAGTGATGAGTTAAGCATTTTATTTGTTGCAAGGGGCCTGCAGCAATTTGAGGCCGAGCCGGAAGATACAGAGCAACTGATCATCAAAAAACTACCGTTTGAGCAGGTTTACCAAATGGTTTGTAAAGGCGAAATCACTGATGCAATGACTGTAGCAGCGGTTTTAAAAGTAAAACTACTGCTGATTGAAAACAAGCTGTAAGGTTTTTAAGCTTGAGAAAAAAATCTAACTTTGAGGCTTTTATGAGAAAGTTCTTCGGGTATATATTATCACCTTTTGTCATCGTCGCCTTTTTTTTGGTGTTGCTTATTTTTCAGCCGATACAATGGTTTTGTTATAAGGTTTTCGGCTATGCTGCGCACAAAAGATCAGTTGACATTTTAAACCTTTGTTTATTACGGACGGTTTACCTGGCCGGGAATACGGTTGTTTTTACCAACAAACAAAACCTGCCTATTGGCCGGCCTATTATTTTTTTGGCTAACCACCAAAGCATGTTTGATATCCCACCGCTGATTTATTACCTGCGTAAATATCATGCCAAGTTTATCTCCAAAATTGAGTTAACCAAAGGCATCCCCTCTATATCATTTAATTTAAAATATGGCGGCGGCGCCAACATCGACAGGAAAGATTCTCGCCAATCGATCGCTGAAATCATTAAACTGGCTACCCGGATGAAAGAGAACAAATGGTCGGCAGTGATCTTTCCGGAGGGTACCCGTTCAAAAGACGGGCAGGTAAAATCATTCCAGGTTGGCGGCATTGCCACTATACTAAAAAAATGCCCGGATGCGCTGCTGGTTCCTGTTGCGATCAACAACACCTGGAAAATAACCCAGTACGGTTATTATCCCCTAAACTCATTTACCAAAATGACCTGGGATGTGCTTGAACCTATTGAACCAAACGGACAGCCGATGGAAGATCTGGTGAAAGAAGCGGAAGACAAAATAATAAAAAGCATAAACTCCAGCCCCCTGACCCCCTAAAGGGGGAACTTTTGATTTGCGAGATCAAAAACCACGCTTTTTTCCTCCCCCTTCAGGGGGCCGAGGGGCTACACGTTTTTCCCGTCGATGATCTTAAAAAACTCATCGCGGTAAGTATCACCTACAGGGATAATCTTATCGCCAATAAATATGCGGCTGCGTTCAATACTGTCTATTTTATTGATAGATACGATGTATGATTTGTGTACCCTGGTAAAATATTTAGCGGGCAGGGCATCTTCCATCTTTTTCATGTTCTGGAGCGTGATGATCCTTTCGGCAGGGGTAAAAATGGAAATATAATCCTTCAGGCCTTCAATAAACAGGATATCGTTCAGATAAACCTTTTGGATCTTGTGCTCGGTTTTTACGAAAATGAAATCGCTTAAAAACTCCTGCTGCGGCTTTTGCGGGCTGCTTTCTGCCACCGCAACGGGCTTAACAGTCGCCGGCTGCAAAACGGCCTGGGCTTTTTGTACCGCCTTAAAAAATCTGTCAAATGCGATTGGCTTCAGCAGGTAATCAATCACATCCAGTTCATAACCTTCCAGTGCATATTGCGGGTATGCAGTGGTCAAAATCACTTTGGCTTTGCCGTTGGCTATCTTTAAAAATTGTATGCCGGTAAGCTCGGGCATCTGTACGTCTAAAAAAACCAGGTCGGCCTCTTTTTCCTGAACCAGTGTTAAGGCTTCTATCGGGTTGGTGGTGGCTTTTACCAAATGCAAAAAAGGTATTTTGGATATATAATCTTCCAATACATGCAATGCCAAAGGCTCGTCATCAACTATTATACATCTGATCATGCTATAAAACTAATGATAATTCAACAGTGTACGTATTTTCTTCATCCTGAATGTCGAGGTTATACTTGCCGGGGTAAAGCAGGTTCAATCTTCGTTTTACATTATTTAAACCGATACCGCCGGAGGCATCGACGTTATTGTTATGTTTTTTATTTTGTATGTATAAATGCAGGTGCGCTTCGTCAACATCTATCAATAACCTGATGGGCGTAAGCGGGTTATTGGCAACCCCATGCTTAAAAGCATTTTCAATAAAGGTAATTAACAGCAAAGGTACAATCTGCTGGCCATCCACGGTGCCAGAAATTTTATAATCAATATATGCCTTGCCAGCAAACCTTATTTTTTGCAGGTCGATATAATTCTGCAGGTATTGTAATTCCTTTTCCAGGTCTACCTTGTTATCATTACACTCATACAACATATAGCGCATTATTTCCGAAAGCTTTAATATGGCCTCGGGCGTGGTTTCAGATCGCTGGTAGGCCAGCGAATAAATGCTGTTTAATGAGTTAAATAAAAAATGCGGGTTGATTTGTGATTTCAAAAAAGCCAGTTCGGCGCTTAGCCGCTGATTTTCAAGATCCTTTTGAATACGCTCATTTAAAAACCAATCTATGGCAAACTTTAAGGCGGCGCTCAAGATTAAAAAAAGTAGTCCCGTAAATAATGTTGCAATAAAATATTCGCTAAAGGTGACGGTATGTTGCTTCTCCCGCATCAAAATATTTTCCTTGAATATTGACGCCACCCCGTACTTGCCCATGCCATACACCAGTAAGGTAATGACGATGGCCAAAGCATAATAGCCGTATTTTTTTTTATTTAAAAACCGGGGGATAAGTACCAGGTAATTCAAATAAAACAAGCTGATGTTGATGAGGGGATATAGCAAAAAAATAATCAGCAGGTCGGTAGTGTTATATTTTGCCCCATTATGCGCAATAAACAAAAAAAACGCCATCAGGGCGAGCCAAATAAATACATGCCAAAATACCTGCAAGCGTAGTTTCATCAAATAAAAATAATATTTTGAAAGATTGTAAAGGTATATATTATATGTAGTTGTTTGAACTATCGATAAACTGCCTTTTATACCCGACAAACGACCTTGTTTTATAAAACAACCGTTCATCTATAATTCCCGCCAGTTGGTCTAATACTTTTTAGAAGGTAAATTAATTGCTATTCCTTTGTATCATCAAATCACACACAAAATGAAAAAGCTAATTACAAACTCAAATCCTTTTATATTACTGCTCGTTCCGGTATTATTTGCGTTGATTATGGGCGTTAGCTACCAGTTTCAACAAAAAAGGGAATCAATAGCAGGTACGACTCAACAGGCTACTTCGCTGTTTTATAAAAGCGTAAGCCTGGTAAAAACTGTATGCGCTGTAGCTAAAGAAAAACTATGGTAATCAGTACCGATAACCTGACCTTTAACTTCGGCGATCAGACAGTAGTTAAATCATTATCCCTGCGGGTTCCGGAAGGAAGTATCTACGGATTCCTGGGCCCAAACGGCGCCGGCAAAACCACTACCATCAAATTACTGATGAACCTGCTGAAAACGCAGCAGGGTTCTATCCATATATTTGACCTGGAGCTGCAAAGCAACCGGGTTAAAATACTTTCGCAAATTGGCTCGCTGATAGAACAGCCCGCTATTTACCTGCACATGAGCGGCAGGGAAAATCTGCTTAACCGCGCATTGCTGTTACAGATGCCGGAAAAACGGGTAGAGGAAATGCTGGAGCTGGTGCATTTGACCAATGCCGCCCATAAAAAGGCGGGGCAATATTCCCTTGGCATGAAACAACGGCTGGGCATTGCTTTAGCATTATTAAGTGACCCTAAGTTGCTTATTTTGGATGAACCCACCAACGGACTCGACCCCAACGGCATTATCGAGATCCGTGAACTGCTGATAAAACTGGTCACCAAACACCAAAAAACTGTTTTTATATCCAGTCACTTATTGGGCGAAATTGAGCGCATGGCCACCCATGTGGGCATTATTAATAACGGCGAACTTTTATTCCAGGGAAGCATCAGCGAACTGCAAACTTTAAGCCTGCCATTGATCCAGGTGGAAACAGACAATACCGTTGACGCTGCCAACCTTTTAACCCGCAATAATTACGAAGTTACCGATGTAACCGACAATTATTTTTATGTACCCTATACCAGTAAAAAACAAATGGGTGAAATGAATGCCTTATTAAACCAAAATGGGTACATTGTTTATAGTATAGGCAAACAACAAAAAGACCTGGAAAAATTGTTTTTAGACATTACCCAAACCGCCTGAGCCATGCAAGGATTTATACTATCATTCCGGTCCGAGTTTTATAAAACGCGTAAAACGATGGCATTTTGGAGCGCTATTTTACTGCCGCTTCTGCTTTCATTGCTATTATTTATTGGTTTTTATAGCAAAGGCGATCAGATTGCGCACGAACCTGGTTTTATGCTATGGTTACAGTTTGCCGGCGCAATTTTAGGCATCATGGGTTCTTTGATTTTACCTATGCTCATCGTATTCATTGCCTATTCAGTAAACAGTATTGAACATAAGGCGGATACCTGGAAAACCCTGTTCAGCCTACCCATATCAAAGCTATCGGTATTTGCCGCTAAATATTTTTACGCTTTCTTTTTAGTTTTTTTATGCCTGGCCCTGTTCGTTCTGTTTACGCTGGGCTTTGGTAATTTATTGGGGGCCCTAAAACCATCTTTACGATTTACCGAATATCACATCGAGGGCATTTTAACAAAAGTTTATTTTAAACTTTTCCTTTCGTCCCTGGGGATTTTGTCGATACAATTTTTATTAAGCCTTTTATTCCGGGACTTTTTAAAACCGATGGGGATTGGGTTTATTTGTACCATCACCGGGGTTATTTTGGCCGGAAACAGTTGGAAATATGCCTATTGGTTCCCCTATTCGCATCCTATGCTGGCTATACAGTCGCTTATGGCAGGCAGCCATGCAAAACCGGGCCCCGGAGGCATGCCTGTAATTGAGATTGACATTCTTTCAAAAGAAATATTTGTTAGCCTTGCTATTGCATTGCTTGTTTTTATAGCCGGCTATTTTATTGTGCTCAAAAAAAGCGTCAAGTAGAGGCGCAATACTTTGCGCCTCCCGCGTTCCAAATGCTTCCTACGCTCATTTCAAAGATCATCAGAGACGCAAAGTATTGCGTCTCTACGGGGTAAATTTGCATCCTGCTGTTATTTCAAACATTCACCAGAGACGCAAAGTATTGCGTCTCTACCTCATTGGTTTCGGAAATACCGGCAAACTTTCATGACCGTCCGCATCAACAGATTGTACCGCAAAAAGATAATTATCTTTTGAATACGCCAGGGTTGCCGTAATATCCGTCACATAAAATTTCTTTTCCCAAAAGGGGCTGATGGTTTCGCGCATCAATACATAATAACCTGCCGGTTTTTTACCGGTTTTGGGGGCTTCCCATTTTAAAGTGGTTTTATTGGTTAAACCGCTGGTTACAATGCCCACATTCTGTGGTTCGGCAGGGGCGCTGGCAAGGTTAGCCAAAACGGATAGGTTCATCCGGGCCACTTTCTGCACGTAGTTATAATCTACAAAGTCGGGCAGGTCACCGTAATCAATCCCGTTTTCGGTGCGAACATCCTGGTGCTGGCGGGTAAAATCTTCGTTCATTTCGGTAAAGCGCACAGCAGTAAAGCCCTGCAGCAAAAACGAAACATGATCGCCGCCGCGCAGGTAACGGTCGCGACGGTAGATCAGCTTAACATCCAGTTGGTCGACATAGCGCTCGCCTGTCTCCTTCACATACCTGGCCAACTCGCGGGAAGGGCTGTCGTTTTCTCCGCCCAAAGCAATTAATGAGGCTACTTCCTTTTGATTACCTGCGGCTATAGACGGTACCCCTTCGCTAAATACCCTTACGCTGCGGTTATCCTTCAAATCCGTTTCCATGCCATGCGTATTACCCACGATATCGTTGTTCAGCATGGCGTCTACGTTCCAATTTTCAGCTTTGGCGCGTTTGGCCACGTTGGTTGAACCATACAGTCCCTGCTCCTCGCCTACTACCGACATGAAGATAATCGTCGCCGGGAATGATCTTTTGGCCATTACCCGCGCCAGTTCCATAGATACCGCTGTGCCCGAAGCATCATCGTTGGCGCCCGGTTCAACTGCATTAGGGTTCATCACATCCGTTACCCGCGAATCATAGTGACCGGAAACAATATAAATGCGGGTATCTTTTGGGTCAGTTCCCTTTAAAATAGCCAGCACATTTTTAAGATGGGCCGCTTTATCTACCCGCTCACTTTTTGGCTGGGTAAACGTATCAAACTGAACGGTCATCCGTCCACCCGACTCCTTTGCATATCTTTCATATTCAGCTTTTATCCAGTTGCGGGCCGCACCGCTGCCTTCAGTAGCACTCGTAGTATCGCTCAGCGTATGCCTGGATTTAAAAGTTACCAACTTGCGGACGATTGCCTCAATGTTTTTGGAGGATACTTCATCCACCATTTGTTTGATAACCGCATCCTGTTTGATGGCGGTTTGGGCATTTCCCTGTAAAATAAAAAATACGGGAATGATAAATAGTAGTTTTTTCATGATTAAAGCCTCACCTAAATCCTCTCCAAAGGAGAGGACTTTAAATTTCGTTTCTTTAGTTAATATGTATCATAAGTCTTTTAAAAGTCTCCCCTACAGGGGGAGATTTAGAGGGGGCTATTCCTCCTCCTGCATTACCCCGCCCACCTGTTTAAAATTGCTTCTTACAAAATGGCACCAGTCGCATTCTTTTTTGCCACAGCCGGTATTAAAATCATGGGCCAATATTTTTTGATAAACCGTTTTTATCTGTTCGGTAACTTCATGGGTATCTTCAGGCGTTATCACTATCTTTTCTTTATGATATTCGCCTTCGCTTACCGGTTCAACAAAGTCAAATATAGTACTTACCACCTCCCAATCCAGTGAGCGGTCGTTATCAATCAAAATTTTATAAAATACTGCCTGGCGCCAGTAGTCGCCGCCGTTCGGATTATCATCATCCGGCCTTTTGAATTTGTCTTTCGCATTCTTCAGTTTGCCTGTTTTGTAATCTACCACCGTTACCTGTTTGCCAACAAACTCAACTTTATCCAAATTACCTTTTATCGGCACACCTTCAACCTCCACATTTTTGATGCTGCGTTCGGTAACAGCTATTTTATTCCAAACTTCAATATTCTGGTTATAATAAGCAGGCAATATTTTTTCGCCGTAATCTATCCGTAGTTTAAAATCCTCTTTGGTAAACGAATCGCGGTTGCGGTACATATACCAGCGGAATTCCTTCATAAAATCTTCCGTCAACGGAAACTCGTTGCCGTCATCTTTAAGCATCTTGAAGGCTTTGTTTAATGCCCAATGCACCGCCTGTCCAAACGTTGCCGATGGGCTTTTGCCCGATGGCACCCTGATCAAACACTGAAAATAAAACCTCAGCGGGCAATCCAGGTAATTACTTAAGTGCGTTACCGAGAGGGTATAATCCTGAAGCAGTTGATCAATATAGTTTTTGTCCAGTAATTCCACTTTCGGCTGGATGGTTTCGGTAAACTGGATGGCAAGGAAATCCATCATCGCGTCCTCAGTAACCTTCGGGTGCTTCAATTGCAAATCGGTGTCCGCCAATATCTCGCCCACAAACTGCGAAGCCTCCTGTTCTTTACCATTTTTATCGTGGCCTGCATACGAGATGGAAAGGTATTGTTTCGCCCGTGTAATAGCCACATAAAACAAACGGCGCGATTCTTCCTTTTGTGCAATTTCATCATCAGGCGCCTGGGTTAGGGTATCCGGGTAACTGAAACCATAATTACGGCCTTTGCCGTCCCAGATTTTTTTGCTGCAGCCGATGAGGAATACATGTTCAAACTCCAGCCCTTTGGAGCCGTGGGCGGTTAAAAAATTGATGCCATTATCGGAAAATATAACCTGGTTCAGTTCCAGCCGGATCTTGTTTTCCTGCATCAGTTTGATGACGGCGATCAGTTTTGCGAGGCTGATCTCCGGATCTTTGCGGCTCTCGTCCTTAATAAAATCAAAAAAATTGCTAAGCACCTGCATGTACCAGCCCTTGTTAGGTTGTTGCATGATATACTTAAGGATGCCCATTTTGGCGATGAGCTGCTGAAAAAGCTGCTGTAGGGTATTACTGGCCGAATAAGTTAGCAGGTAATCAATGTCGCTTACCAAAAATTTCATGCCATGGTGCTGCGCTTCGTCAAACAAACCCGTCTGCACTGGCATCTTCATCCGGTTAATGAAATCGCGCAAAGATGTTTTCGGGTCATTGTTTCTGGCAGTAGTATAATTTTCTTTTGCTACCGCGACACTTGCTTTGGCGATCTCGATGGGCGGGATATTGAAAAAATCATAATGCATGATCTCAAACAGCAGCTCATCCCCGCTGTAAGGCGAATCCATTTCCATGGCGAGGTAACGCAATATATTGATGATCTTTTCGCCAAAGGGCAGCGTGAAAATATCGATCTTCCGTTTGGTATTTACGGCGATGTGCTGGTTATCCAGGTATTGTAAAAGTTCTTCTACCTGGCTGTGGTTACGGTATATCACGGCTATCTCGCCGGGCTCCGTACCTTTTGCCAGCAGGTTTTTTATTTGCTGCGCGATGTCTGCCAGTTCCTGTGCGGGGTTTTCGTATTCGCAGATCACCGGCTCAACAACAAGGTTATTAAACCGCGGGTGCGATGCTTTCAAGTTCTTATCGAGTTCAAGTTGCCGGGTTAAACGCTCCCGGTTATTTTCAATCAGCGCCTTTGAGATATCAAGGATGTGCTGGTTTGAACGGTAGTTTTGTTTTAAAACGACGGTTTTCAGGCTTTTGGAATAGTCGCCTGCAAAATCAAGGATGTTCTTCATGTTCGCCCCCTGAAATTTGAAGATCGACTGGTCATCGTCGCCCACCACAAAAACATTTGGCGTATCCCAGTAATTCAGCATAAACTTCAGTAGCTCATTTTGCGAACCGCTGGTATCCTGGAACTCATCTACCAAAATATACTGATACCGTTCCTGGTAACGGCGCAGCAACTCCTCGTTTTCGCGGAAAGCTTTCAAAACCCACAAGATCATGTCGTCATAATCGTAGCGGTTTTTGGCTTTCATCTTCGCATCAAAATTGCGGTATTCTGCAACGGCAGCCAGCAGCTTTTTCATCTGCTCATGCACCTTGTCGATGTCCTTCTGCTTCAGGTCGCCAACCTGTATGCCGGCTTTGGCATTTGCCCGTTTATAAATATATTTCTCCCTGTTGGGTAAATCGTCCAGGTATTCCTTTACAGCGGCCACAAAAGCTGCTTCATCCCAGCCTTCTTTTTTCATATCCGAAAAAAGGCTCTTCAGGTTAGGCGCATCGTAATAGATCTCGCCCGTAAAACGCTTCAGCACATGATCATTCGGAAATTCATCTACCAGTTCTCTGAAAAACATGGCTGATTCCAAATCGGATAAGGGATCAAGACTCAGTTTGCCAAAATAATCCAGGTTCTCCTGGATGATCTCGTTACAAAAGGCATGGAAAGTATAAATATTCACCCGGTAAGCATCCGGCCCGATAAAATCAAACAGGCGCTTGCGCATCGCCACGGCGCCGGCATCGGTATAGGTAAGGCATAAAATTTCATTGGCATGGGCATCGGTTTCGGTCAATATCTTACCGATCCGGGCAGCCAGGATCTGCGTTTTACCCGTCCCCGGCCCGGCAATCACCAAAACAGGGCCATCCATCTGGTTAACGGCAGCCAGTTGTTCGGGGTTGAGCAGGGCAAGTGCTTCTTTGAATTTTTCGTTGTATTTGTGGGGGGGAGGATGCATAATTATAAAAGTAAATGGGTTCTATAACAGATATTACGGGCATTCGAATGCTTTCATTGGTCATTTCGATTTCAAGCGTTCCACTTTTACACACGGAACAGGTGGAACGCTATGAAACACGCTCATTATCAGGATGTTTCATATTTCTGCAAATCATTGAATTTAGCTAAAATACTGATAATCAGAATGGAAAAGATTTGACAACTTTTTAAAGTTGTCAAATCTTCGCGTTTAAACTTTCAGATCTGGAAACAAGGTTGAATTACTTTCTTTTCTTAAGTTTATTTAATTCATTTACATCACTGATATCTTGTTTTCGGCCACTTATCTGTTTATTTTTTATCAAGTCATTTAATCCGATATAATTAACCGGCAATCCGTCGACATCAATTATCAACTTATTGGGATAGGCATCTGCGAAATCAACACCATCAATTTCGTTAAGAATATCTATTCTTAATGGCGGATAGCCGATTTGTGTAATACCGCCATTTTCTAAAAAATCATCTTTTCCCAGACCCAACGATGCCATGCCAAAATCACTAATGACCTCAACCATTTTTTGAGCATTGTCATCAGAAATATCAATCCAAATGTCAAGGTCGCCTGTATGCCTGGGCTTCCCATGAAAAGCAAGCGCATAACCGCCTACAACCATGTAAGTAACCTGATGTCTATTCAATAAGATAACAAAATCTTCAAAATCTTTATCAAGGGTCATGGATGCAGCTTTCTTTTTATAACGACTGTTTTATCCATTCGCTGGCCAGGTTTCAAGAAATGCGATCGCAATTTCGTTACTGCGGCAATACGTTCCTGTGGCGGCCGCGAAAGCCAATAGAGCATATCCTCATAGCTTTCATCAATATCCTTCAATAAGGCTTTTCTTACTACGGGTACAATTTTCATAAAATGCTAATTATTCAAGTAAATATACACATTTGAAATCGGGTTTTCACCCCTTCACAATCGCCCGCATGGGGTAATATTCATAGGTATTTATTTGTGAGGCCGGGTCGCCTGCTATCAGCGCTTTTATTTCTTCTTCATCGTCTGTCGTTACTATGCCCATTCCATAAACAGCCTGCGGGTCCATCACCGGACCGTACACCAGCACCTTTCCTTCATCCAGAAACTTCTTCCAATAGGCGACATGCTGCATCATGATCGCCCGCTCCTCAGTTGTCATGTCCTGGGCAAACGTTGGTCGGCGGGGAACAAGTTTGAGGAAATAGTATTTTTTTTCCATAGCTGATTTATTTGGCTAAATATAATTGTATCAGCCCATTTTTGCCAGTGCTTTAATATCCTTTACTTCGATAATTTGCTTGCTGTAACCAAAACGGGTAACGTTGATCATCGCCCTGCCCAATTCCGCGAGGGTGCTTACCCCGCCCGGAAATACCAGCCGTAAAAAGGGATACATCCAGGTCATGTATTTATAATATTTATTGGCGTTTTTTAGCCCCGGCGTCGGGTGCATATACCCTGGCCTGAATGCATAAACCTGCTTAAAAGGCATTTTCATCAGGTCGTTTTCCGTTTTTCCTTTTACCCTTGCCCACATCGAGCGGCCTTGTTCAGTGCTGTCCGTTCCAGCACCGGAGACATAGCAAAAGGTCATATCCGGGTTGAGTTTACTTAATGTTTGCGCAACGTTTAAGGTTAAAGTGTAAGTCAGCCTGTAATATTCCGGCTCTTTCATCCCAACGGAGGAAACGCCCAAACAAAAATAGCAGGCATTGTAGCCGCTAAGCTGGTCTGCGATGGGGCTGATGTCGAAAAAATCAGGATGAATGATCTCTTTAAGCTTGGGATGTGTTGTGCCACATGGCTTTCTGCCAATCACCAGCACCGCTTCAACCTGCGGATCCAATAAACATTCGTGCATTACGCCTTCGCCAACCATGCCTGAAGCACCGGTTACAATGGCCCTTATTTTTGTTTCCATTTTGCAAGATAGATATAAGAACCAAGAGTCAAGAACCAGGAGTCAAGATAAAAAATCGACTTCTTGTCTTGGTGCCTGGTTCTTGACTCCTGATTCTTTTATTTCCCAAGCCAAAAACTGTAACCAAATAGTGCGGTGGCAGCTCCTATATTATTTTTGCCGTCCGCAGCAACTTTCTGGATGTTCAGGAAACCATAATTACCGCCTGCTTCGAGGAAAATATAGCTTTTTTTAAACTTCCAGGCCAGACCGATATTCCCCTCAATACCAAAATTTGCATTATGTATCTGATCTTTTATATCCGTGGTTTTATCAAAGGGCACTGGCTGGGGCGACACCGGCTCGGTTCTTCCGGCATCGGCATAAATCATGCTTGTTCCACTGGTAACCTGTTTGGCAGAAACCAGGTAGCCTAAAAACGGGCCTGCGTCAACAAAAAATCTCAGCGGGCTCGACTTAAAATCCCACCCAAATTTAGCCAAAACAGGCAGCATAAGATAGTTGATCCTGGCTTCGCTGTTAAAATTTGCGTACAGGTAAGTTGGCGGAGGTTGGGTGTTGGGAAATGCCTGGAAACCGTCTTTTTTACCTCCCTGCGAAGAGTATTCCAGTTGAGGTTGTATCGAAAATAAATTCGATACTTTAAATTCTGCCGTTATCCCGAAATCAGGCCCGAAGCGTGAACTATATCCTGTGTTCAGTGGCGTGGAACTGCTGCCACCCGCCGTTAGGTTGGGGATACTGATACCTCCCTGTATCCCTAAGGCTACATTTTGGGCGGATGCATTAAAGTAAAATAAGGTAGAAACAAAAAGTGAGGAGTAAAAAATTAATTTCTTCATGATCTTATTGGTTTGAGAGGTTAAACAAAAAAAGTTTGAAGACGGTTTACATCGAAATGTCGTGAATTAACATTAGCGATACACAAAATTAATTTTCTATCTCATTCTTCTAAATACTACGGCAAATATTACACTGATATGAAAGTTTATTTCCTCTTTTTTTGAACTAAACTATTGAAGCCGTAAACCCTGGCCTGTATAAAAAAGCGGCTTCACGGTAACTGGCATTCTGCCGGTCGGGTTCATTTGCCGGAGGATAATTTTCACAGCCGACCGCTGCAAATCATCCGTCATCTGGTAACATTCGAGCAAAGCGGTGCATTTTTCAATTCCCGGCAAGGTTGACAGCGTATACGCATTCGCAAAAACACTGAAAACCGAGTTTTGATGAGCCGCGACAGCGTTAATAAATTGTTTTACAGCGGTAGAATAATCAAGCTTACTTGCAGGCCGCAAACGGGTATCATTTATGCTGACAAAAACCTGGTCGTATTGGTTCAGGATAGTTAACAAGGCCTTTAACTCGCTTTCCGGGGTATCCTTACCTATTTGGAAAAATACACTATTGGGGTACCATCGGGCAAGTTCCTGCTGAAAAACCGTTGGCTGCGTTACTCCCACACTAATGATGGCCGTTTTTAGCAGCGGGTTCATTTGTAAAGCATTGGCATTGCCTTTTAGCAAGGTAACCGCAGCATCGCTTAATTGCTGCACCAGTTCTTTCGCCGCTGGCCTGTTTAAATCAGCTGTCAGGTTTTCTGCCGATACTTCATGATAATGGTTCAACCCGGCCCAGTATTTAGCCTCCAATACTTTTTTAACCCGTGTTTCAAACTCCTGCTGCGAAATACCACCCTTGCGGACCACCTTACGGATCAATTTTATGGCCCTTCCCGAATTTTCAGACAGTTCTATAATATCGTTCCCGGCTAAAAAGGCTTTTACATCGGCTTCACCCTCCGGAAAGTAATTGGTAACTGCTTTCATCTCCATAGCATCCGAAACGATCAGGCCTTTGAACACCAGGGAGTCTTTCAAAACGCCGGTCACAATCGGACGCGACAAAGTTGACGGCAATTTCTTAGTAGTATCCAACGCCGGGATATTCATATGGGCGATCATTATACCACTGATGCCCGCTTTTATCGCTTCACGAAAGGGATATTCCTCCAGGGTATCCAGTCTTTCACGGGTAAATGGTAATAAAGGTAAGTCAAGGTGCGAATCTACATTGGTATCACCATGGCCGGGAAAATGCTTTGCCGTAGTTAAAAGGCCTTCGCTTTGCATGCCCTCCATGTAGGCAATCCCTTTTGCAGCCACATTATATTTATTATCCCCGAACGAACGGTAATTGATCACCGGGTTATCCGGGTTGTTGTTCACATCCATATCAGGCCCAAGGTTCATTTGCATCCCTATCCGCTTAAAATCAAAAGCAACAAATTGCCCCATTTTATAGATGAGCGAATTATCCTGCACAGCGCCTAATGTCATCTGGTAAGGGTAAGATATGGTAGAATCCAATCGCATACCTACCCCCCACTCGCCATCCATCGAAATTAGCAAAGGCACATTAACCAGTTTCTGATAACGGTTGATCAGGTTGGCCTGCCTTACCGGGCCTCCCTGGAAAAACACCAATCCGCCAGTTTGTTCATCACTGATCACTTTTGCGACCGAATCTTCGTACACCTGCCCCCTCTCTGTACTGGCCCGGATAAAAAACAGCTGGGCTATTTTTTTGCGCCGGTTCATCTTCTTAAAGACGGAATCAACCCACTGATTTTTATGATTCAGGGATTGGATATAGCTTTCTTTCTGGGCAAAAGCGTCAAATGAAATAAAATTAATGGCCATCAACAAAAACCAAATAATACGCGTTTTAAGCATCCTCATGGGCCAAATGTAGCTTAAAAATGAATTTACTGGCATGGTTTTTAAGATGAATTTTATTAAAAAATCAATAGCCGAATAAACCTTTGGCTAATTTTTTACTCTATGCTATATAAAAAACAACATTGTTATGAAAAAACTTCTCTTTTTTGCGGTATGCCTGCTGTTTGCAGGTTCGGTATGCGCACAAGGTTATTATTATGGCCCCCGTCGCGTAAGGCGCCCGCCCCCACGCAGTCAATATGATGATTTTTATAAAATAAGGGCTGGCATAACAGGCGGTTTAAATGTGGCAAACACAGTAGACGCCTATAATTCTAATTTCAGCACTGGCGCTATCGCCGGTTTTAACGCTGGTTTTTTTCTTGATCTGCCCCTCGTTTACCCACTTTCTTTTGAACCGGAAATATTGTATTCCCAAAAGGGTTATGCGGCGGTAACAAGCTACGGTAATTTTACGCAACGCGCCAATTATGTTGATATTCCGTTATTGCTCAAGTTTAAATTGTCGCCGACATTTAACTTTTTGGTTGGCCCGCAGGTTGCTATCCCGGTTTCAACAACAAACACTTATGATAACGGCTTTGATGTTACAGCGCAACAGTACTACAACACTTATGGCCAAAAAACTATCCTCGATGGTGTTGTCGGTGTAAGTTTTGACCTGAGTCGTGATGTTGAATTGCGCGCCAGGTACACTATTGACCTGCAACAAAACGATCAGAATGCTTCCTACGGCGGCGATTACCGCAACCAGGTTTGGCAAATTGGTTTAGGGTTTAAGTTTGAGTAAGTATTAAAAAAAAGATTGAAATTTTATTAGCCATCCTTCCATTGTGCAAGGATGGCTTTTTATTTGCCCCCGGATTTGATCCACCGCTTTAATTTCCTGTGCCAGGCATTATACTTAAGCCACCTTTGTTCAATATTAAAATCCCGGTTAATTATTGACAGATCAGCTTGTTTTTGGGGGACAAAAAATTCGGGATCAGTAATTTCATCCATTTCCACTAAAGAGATATTTGCGTAAATACTTTCCTCATCAATGGTATGGGTAGCGCCTGACTTAAACCCAATATTCGACACCAGGTTTTCATTGGGTATAATTACCAGCCCATTATTAAAAAAGTTGCAAAAATCAAGCGGATAGGCCCATGAGTTTATTTTTCCGGCCTTTTGTTCATTAAAAATATTTGTCCAGGCTTCGGCTACAAAATCATCATCATAGATATTTTTTAGCTGTTGTTTTACCTCAGTGCCGGCATATTTTGTAAGGTTTAAATCGTAATCATTCCAAACCCTTTTCCAGCTTGCCCAGCCCCAAACATGGGTACGGTTCGAAAAATAATAGCTGGCATCACCCCATTTTTTACCGAATTGCAAATTGCAGCCGGTGATATGCCTGATGCGCGTATCGAAACGGTATTTTTCCAGCAGGACATCGCAAAACTTAAAAAAACTATTGGCAGGCAGGCAGTCATCCTCCAGGATGATCCCTTCCTCTTCCTGGTCAAAAAACCAATTGATCGCGGCTGAAACACCATATTTGCACCCTGCATTTTCATCCCTGAAAAAGGTTTTCACTTCGCAATCCCAATCAATTGCCTTTACAACTTCCCTCGCTTCTTTACATAGTTGAACGTCGCCAGGGAAACTTGGGCGGGGGCCATCAGCCGCGATGTATAATCGCTTGGGTTGAGCGGTCTTAATCGCCTCAAAAACCTTTTTTGTTGTTTCAGGACGGTTAAAAATAACAAACAGAACGGCGGATTTTGTTTGATATGGTATTTTACCGGGTTGAGGCATGTTTTATTCTTTAAATAATGTAACCGTATTTTTCAAACACCTGTCGCCAAAAATCAACGTATAAATCCCATGCATGGCAACCAAAAGGCAACTGGCCATTGTTTAACTTTATTGCCCTTTCCGGAAAGTTCTCGATCGAAAACTTGAGGGAGGTTTTATAGGCTGGTATGTTCAATCGCTTTCTTTTCCGGTTAACCTCCACCCCCCAAAACATATCTTCATTAAATAAATGTTCCGTCCGGTTAAGATAAGCTGCAATCTGTTCCTGCATTTCGAGGCTCAATTCATAAAATTTTTTTACCCGCCGCAGGGATAACCCTCCATTGCCAACCTTGTTTTCATATTGAAATAATGAGGGTAAACCATTTTTTTGAACATTGTAACGCGTATGGAAATATGCCTTAACTTTCGATTTAGCCGCTTTAAAAACATCCGGATATTCGAATTCCCTTAGCCATGGGGCACCTATGTAATCATAATTCTGGCTGCACCAATACTGAAGGTCGTCTTTAAAAACAAAAGCATCCTGCTGATAAATCAGGATAAATTCATAATCCAAAAAAGCTTTGTAAAATGTGTCGGCGAGCATTAGCGCGTTGTAGCCGGCTATATTTTCAAAATACCGATCGTCAAAACTAATAGTTTGCTGAAACATGCCCGGGGGCAAGCCAGGCGGCAGCGTTAATTTTTGCGGCTTTATCGCAATAATTGGGTAGGCATTTAAAATTTTATGGCATTGGCTGATAGCAATTTTATCGTAGACTGATAACGTTTCCTTGTAAAACGGGATTACCACTGCAACCTTTTTTGCATCTGATGCCATATCAATAATTAATGATTATAAAGTGTTTCAGCGAGCGTTTCAAAATGATCCTGGAACATGAAATCATGACCGTTTTCACCCTCTGGTATAACATTTATCACTTCTAATGATACTTCTAAAATTCGCGGCACTTTCAACGCTTCGGCTATTGAATAAGGAAAAGATTGATTGCCGATAAAAAATTTACAGCCGGCAATAATCGCGGCCATTTCTAAAAAGTCGCTAACCTGCACCCATTCTATGTTTGGAATATACTTCCTGATGTCTTTAAACTCCGACTCCACCCCGATAAATTTGAGATTATCATATTTTTTTAAAAACGAGTAGTCAATGAGTTCGTTCCGGTAGCGTTCGCTGCGGGCAATAACCACATGGTCTGCAAAATTGGCGTTAGGTTCAACAAACAGCCACTTTTTCCATAATTCAGGATTTGTACCTGTAATGTATCCGCACCAATGTGCTATATTGCCTTTATCCTGGGGTACTACTCCTGCCCTAAAAAAATCAAGATCAACATCTATAGACTGGTCGGTTAAGGGCCCGCAATAATTGATGTAGGGCTGTGAACCTATCAGCGGCATCAGCATATCAATCACCTTATCATTCAGCATTACATTGCCCAGCGGATGGTTCCTGATATGGCCCATGTTGAGGGGCTGATCTTTTCGCAAATATAAATTTACAGGTACCTGCAGCGTTTCGTAAATCTTTTTTAGTGTGGGCAGCGCGTATATAATATCACCGGCATTCCCGCTGTGGTTAAAATTGAGTTTTTTATTGCGGCTTGCGGCGTCCTTTATTTGATTGACATTGGTTAAACGATTAACCCCGGTCAAAAATTCAGCTAACCCCGGGTTCCTGTAATTGGATAATTCCCATTTATAGGTTTTATAACTTGCCTTATCGGTGTATTTTAGCCAGTACTTATTAAAAAGATTTCTCTTTTTTACCATATAAAATAATTTATGCTAAAAAAAGTGTGGGGTAAAGCACCTTATCAGCCGGTGAATGTTTGCATATCAATCAATCTGCGGTATAAACCATTCAATTCTATCAGCTGATGATGGTCGCCCTGCTCAACAATTTTACCGTTTTCAAGCACAATAATAATATCGGCATTTTGTATGGTGCTTAAACGGTGTGCTATAATTAACGACGTGCGGTTTTTCATCAGGTTATTTAAGGCATCCTGCACCAGTTTTTCCGATTCGGTATCCAGTGCCGAGGTAGCCTCATCCAAAAGCATGATCGGCGGGTTACTCAATACAGCCCTGGCTATACAAATACGCTGCCGCTGCCCTCCGGATAATTTGGTGCCGCGGTCGCCAATGTTTGTTTCATAACCTTTTTCAGTTTCCAAAATAAAGTTATGTGCATTTGCTATGCGGGCGGCAGCTTCCACCTGTTCTTTGGTTGCATTGGTTTTGCCGAAGGCGATGTTATTAAAAATGGTATCGTTAAACAGGATAGATTCCTGGTTAACTATCCCCATCAGCGCTCTTACCGAATCAACCTTCAGCGCCTGGATGTTTTTTCCATCTATTAATATCTCGCCCGACTTCGGTTCAATAAAACGCGGGATCAGATCCATCAACGTCGATTTACCACCGCCAGAAGGGCCAACCAACGCCACCGTTTTGCCCTTTGGCACACAAAAGTCAACCTCCGATAATACCACTTTATCGGCATAAGCGAAAGTTACCTGTTTAAAATCAATACTGTCATTAAAATCATTAATAGCTACTGCATCCGGCGCATCTACTATCAGCGGTTTTTCATCTATCAGCGCTAAAACCCTTTCCCCTGCTGCTATACCAGAATGTATATTACTGAACGAATCGGATATTGCCTTTGCAGGCCGCATTACCTGCGAAAAAAATGCGATATAGGTAATAAACGCCGGCGCTGTTAAGGGAGAAGTGTTGTTTAACACCAGGTATCCTCCATATAATACAATACCGGCGACCATAGTTATACCAAAAAATTCAGAAACAGGGGACGCCAGCTGCTGTCTCCGCGCCATAGATCTGATAATGGATGAGTACTTAACATTTTCGTTATTAAACCTTTGTTTTATAAATTCAGCCGCGTTAAAAGCCTTGATAATTTTAATACCCGAAAGGGCCTCATCAAGGTAACTGATCATAGTTCCATAGGTTTGCTGGGATGCGATAGCCTGCGCTTTAAGCCTCTTTACTATTCTTGATATTACAAATGCCGAAATTGGAATGACCAGCAATGAATAAAAGGTGAGTTTGGTGGACATGTTAAATAACATCCCCATAAAAAACAAAAGGGTGAGGGGCTCCTTAAAAACTACCTGCAATGTTGATGTAACCGAAAACTGAACAACCTGCACGTCTGAGGCAATTTTTGATATAATATCTCCCTTGCGTTCATTACTAAAAAATCCAAGATGAAGGTTCATTACATTATTAAAAACAGCCTTCCTGAAATTAAGCAATGTATGTACCCTCAAATTCTCCATGGTCCGCTGTGATAAATACCTGAAAAGGTTCCCAAGTAAGGCGGAAATCACTATAGCACCACAAACAAATTGCAAGGCCCCCCAAGCTCCGTAATGGCCTATCATATACTGCACATAATATTTAAATGTGCCCATTATGTCAACCCACGAAGGTTTAACTGCCGGCAGTGCCTGAGTTGTGCAGTTTGCCTGCTGCTTACCCGAAAATAAAGTTTGCAGTAATGGAGCAAGCAAAGCAAGGTTCAGTGTACTGAAAATAACAGAAAGTATGGTGGTAATAATATAGGGGATAGCAAACTTCTCAATTGGTTTTGCAAATGATAGCAGCCGGAAATAAGTCTTCATTTATATAAATAAGAATAAACGTGCAAAGCTAACAGTAATTACCTAATTACAATTACTCCAAAACCTTTGAACCGTGAGTTAGGACAATAATATATATTTTTACAACAAGGTTATAAATATAGTTGTACAGAATTCCAAACTTTCTCAACACTTACAGCTGCAACACAGGGAAATGTGCCATTTTCAGGCGTGTGATAAATGCAATTCCAGTTGCAGTTATAACAATCCATTTTCTCATACAAACACACCGGTGATGTTTCAATTGAAATCAGATACGGTGCAAAACGCCCGAAATGGCCGCCTCCCAAAACACAAACTGACGGCGTTTTTACCGCAGCAGCTATATGAACAGCGCTTGTTTCGTTGCCGATAACTAAAACAGCATTGCCAATTAACTCAACTAATTGATTTAACGATGTTTTGCCTGTTAAATTATTTACCGCGCCAGCCGGCAGCCTTTCCATCAAATAGTTTGCTGTTTCTTTCTCATCCGCACTGCCAGCTATTGAAACAGAAGCTTTTGAATGCTGAAGAATGAGTGTAATTAAGGCCAGAAACTTCTCCTTTTCCCATCTTCTTTTCCCTGTTCCCGCACCCGGGAAGATAACTACTCCATTGCGGCTTTTGTTTTCAATATCGATGAAAGGGCGATCGATGGCGATTGGTTGTTTCAGCACCTGTTCACCAAAAAACTTTGATCTGCCAAATTCAAAAGCTACATTTTGAGGCAGGGAAAGCAGGTTTGTGTAAAATTTATCGGTTTTTGCTTTATACCTGGCATCTATCCTTTCGGTATCGCCTTCAAAACCAATAATATTTTTTGTGGCGGTAAACCCGGCAAGTCCATCATTAATAAATGTTCGCGAAAAAGCAGGTTGTAAAACTGTCCGATAATTTTTTTTAAAAAGCTTCAGGCTTAATTTAAGGGTTTTAATAGGGGAATAGTAAAGATCATCGGGGTTAATAAAGATAAAGTCGTTGACAAACTTACGATCATATTTTAGGGCGATATCCTGCCAAAGCCTGTTTCCCAATAAATCAATTTCGTAATCTTTAAATGTTTCAGATCGTTTAATAACTTCAATAAAATTCCTGAATAGGATATAATCGCCAATAGCATCGGTTTTTATGATCAGCAGTCGTAGTCGAGGCGTTCTAAACTTTGCAAAAAACTTCAACAGGCCCGGAAGCTTCAGCAATAAAAAGCGGGTTAGCCGGAATAGGTTCCTGTTTTTGAGTACCATATAAAAACCACATGTGGCTAAAAATTCAAATTATTTTATTGCTGTGCAATTAACTGCCGATAACTGGCTTACTAAAGATTCAAAGTGTTCCTGGAAGAAAAAATCATACGCATTTTCACCTTCGGGTATAACATTTGGAATTTCGTAATAGGCTTCTAAAATCCTTGGCACTTTTAAACCTTCAGCAATAGCAAACGGGAACGATTGATTGCCGATAAAAAACTTACACCCAGCGATGATCTGGGTAAGTTCTAAAAAGTCCTTTACCTGTACCCATTGAACATTGGGCACATATTTGCATAAATCCTCATATTCAGAAGCAACCCCTATAAATATCAAATTACTGTATTTTTTTAGAAAGGAATAATCTATTGATGAATTCCGGTACCGTCCGCTTCGCGCTATTACTATTTTGTTTTCGTAATTTGTATTCGGAGTAACTGTTATCCAGTTTTTCCATAATTGAGGAGTTACACCCGTAATGTATCCGCACCATCGGGCAATATTTGCCTTATCAAGGGGTATTGCCTGGGAATGAAATATATCAAGATCAATATGGATAAACTGTCCGTTATAAACTTCACATTTTTTAATATACGCCTGCGAATCAATCAGGGGTGATAACATATCGACCATTTTTTGATTTAGCATAATACTGCCTAACGGATGCGCCATGTATTGGGGAAGGATCCGTGGCTGACCTAATTTAAGGTATAAATTAATGTTAACACCCGTTAATTCATATATCCTTTTTATTGTTGGCAGTGCATAAATAATGTCGCCGATGTTGCCGCTATGGTTTATATTTAATTCATTATTGGTACTACAAAACTCTACAATTTTTTCGAGGCTATTTATACGATCGTTTCCTGTTAAATATGACGAAATCTCGTGAAGTTGGTAATTCTTTGATTCCCATTTGTATTGTTTATATTGATTTCTGTTGGTATATTTTAGCAACAACTTGCCAAACAAACTCTTTTTTTTGAACATATTTTTTATAATTTATCCTAATAATAACAATTAAACGTTTTTTGAAGAAAACTAATTTATGAATGTGAACCGGCTACCTGTCATCTCAATAGTAATCGTTACATACGCCGCTGCCGGCACACTGCAAAATTGTCTCAATAGTATTTATAATCAAAAATATCCCGCCTTAAAAATTATTATTATTGACGGAGAAAGTTCTGACGGAACAATTGATATTATAAAAGCAAATCTAAATAAAATATACTACTGGGTTAGTGAAAAGGACGCCGGCATTTACTATGCCATGAACAAAGCTTTGAAAAAGGTTACCGGCGAGTGGGTGTATTTTTTTGGGAGCCGACGATGAACTTTATGACGAGTTTTCCACGCTGGCTTACGAACTTAAAGATAACCTTACAATATACTATGCCAATGTGTTAACGAAAGGAGTAAAACGTTCGGGTAAACTGAGTCCATATCAAATGGCCAAACACGGCCTTTTTCAACAGGCCATTATTTACCCTATCGCTGTATTTAATAAATATTCATTTAATACTAAGTATAGAGTGGTTGCAGATAATGTTTTAAATATGAGATGCTGGAAGGATAAAGACTTTTCGTTTGTTTACCGGGACTACATTATTGCACACTTCAATCATACAGGCATATCCGGCAGTTTTAAGGACGAAGCATTTGAAAAAGATAAAAGCAAACTCATTCTAAAATATTATGGATTAGGTTTATGGTTAAGATACCTTGTAAGAAAGTTAAAAAAAAAGGCCCTAACCTAATAGTTTTTTGATTTTCCCGCCCCAAATCTGGCTATAGATGTAGTTAAACCTATTTAACTTGCTTTTTTTGCGAATGTAGAAAATACGATCCCGGTATTTAAATAAGAGTACGCTTAATTCGAACGAAATATACCCATTAAGCCGATGCGTAAACGCATCGCAAAAACGATCAATTAACTGCTGGTTCCTGTTTTTCGGAAAAGCGGCGCAATAACTTAACCATTGTTGAATACGTTGTATTTTTTGAACAGAAGAGTGTTTGTATTTATCATCCTTACGCTGGTGACGTAAAATATTAGTATCGCTTTTATCATGCTGGCGGTATTGTACCAGGCACCGGGGAATAAAATCAATTTCCCCGGCATTTGTTGCAACGTATGCAAGCCACCAGTCGTGGAAATAACCTTTTTTAAGCGGCAAAGCTTGCTCCAGCAATACCTTTTTCATTAAAATGGAATGTCCCGATACGCAATTAAAAAACAAAAACGGCAATGGATCATTGCCTTTATAGAGATTCATCAAATCCGACATCTTTTTATTCATGGAACTCCCATCCTCACGAATAAATTCCGAATCGTGATAAATAAGAACATTGTCCTTTATTGCTGTAACCTGCAGTTCAATCTTTTGGATATCCCAAATATCATCCTGATCGCATAATGCTATCAGTTCGCCCTGGCACAATGTTATTGCGCGCTCAAAGTTTCCGGCAAAACCCAGGTTTTGGTAGTTTTGGTACACTTTAAACTGCGGGAACCGCGAGGCATAATCCTGAATAATTTCGAACGTTTTATCTGTGGAGCAATCATCCACCACAATTATTTCAATATTTTTATAGGTTTGATTAACTATAGTATCTAATTGCTGTTTTAAAAACCGATCGCCGTTGTATGTGCACAGCGCAATGGAAACTAAAGGAAGTTCTTTCATCTATGAAAATAAATCTGATTAATGAAAAAATCGTCAGGGTTTAAATTGCTCTACCTTTTTATGTTTTACAGACGACCTGATTTTGTTTACTATATTGAAAAGTGAGAGGCGGCTACTGTTGTCATGAAGCAAACCGTTAATTTTGCTTTTGTATTGCTTAATTAAAGCCCTGTTTGCAAATAATTCCCTGTAGCTTTTCCAAATCCAGGTTTGCCCTGCAAGCAGTTTGGGCAACAGATCAATAATAGTTATTTGCAGATACCACGCTTTTAAAGCCCAGCCGTTTAAATGCAATGCATGAAAATAAAACCGGTTACGAAAATAAACGCTTTTAACCCACTTTTCGGTTTGATAGTTTTTTGTACTTGCCGAAACCTTATGCCTGCAAATGGAACTATGCTCATAGTAACATTTCCAGTTCAGGCGCCAGGCCCTTACACTAAGCTCCATATCTTCGCAATAAAACGGCGAAAACAATTCATAAAACCCGCCTATTTGTTTCAGTTTCTCCGCGCTGATCAATGCATTCGCGCCTGATAAATAAAAGGTATACAAACGGTCATTTTCGTCATTCGTATAATAAAAATAATCCGTTTTTACTTTGAATCCCTTAAACTTCGGCGCCCTTGCTGCATCCTGTATGTGGTTGCCATCCATATCAATAATACGCCCCATTACTCCAAATGTATCCCACCTTAAAAAATACTTCCATTGCTGGTCAAAATAACCCGGAGTAAGTTTCACATCGGAATTTAAAAGCAGGATGAGTTCATACTGGGCAACTTCAATACCCCGGTTGCAGGCATAAGAGAATCCTTTATTTTCAGGATTAACAACCAGGTTTACCTGCGGATATGCAGCTCTGATAAATTCAACCGAATCGTCTTTTGAACAATCATCAACAATAATTATTTCATACAACATTCCCGCTGCGTCAGCCACCCCAATGGTATAAGGCAAATATTCCTGCAACAGCTGCCTGCCATTATAATTTGGAATAACTATTGAAACACTTTTCCTGGTATCCACCTTACTCTATTTAACTATTTTATAATTCCGGTATTCGCTAACCCTCCAACCGGTAATGTCCTCAATTTTTTGCAGCGCCTTTCGCCTAAAGGTCATTTTTTTATGCAATTTCTTTAAATCGATATCCAGGTTCCAGTTTGTCGCCTCAATTCTTTTTTTCATTACCTGCGGGTGGGTACCGGTAAAACGGATCAACCTGTCGGCATTTTTGTAGTCAAATTCGAAAGATTCAGGGAGGTTTTGTGCAAGCCAGGTGTCATCATGGTAAAACTGGTTAAAGTTGCGCAATTTATTTTTCAAACCCTCGGGAGGTTTCACCCAGCCATAATGGTATATATAAGCATCAATCAACTTAACGCTGATTTTCCGGCCATCAAGTCTGAAACCTTGCGCATCCCGGTATGAATGGATGGCCTTATTGTTGCGTAGTATTCTTATTTCGCGCCTGTACCACCTGCGCGAATGCCCGTAATAATCGTATGAACCATAAAAATGCAGGTATTTAAATAATAAACCTTCAACGTTTTTATCATCCAGGTTATCTTCCATTTCCTTTTTTATCAATGGCAGATATTTTTCGTGCACACATTCATCGCCCTGGATATAAAAGGCCCAGTCAGCATCGGGCGAAATGGCATTAAACGCAATATCGGTCTGCGCGGCAAATACCGCCCCGCCATCGCGCAACGAATCATCCCAAACTGTGTTTATTATTTTTATTTTGGGCGAATTGATCCCTTTTATCAGGCTTTCAGTTTCATCGTCACTATTGCCGAGGGCAACCACAAATTCATCACAAACAGATAAAATGGAAGTAATTGCCTCAACGATCGGGTAATCATTTTTTACCGCGTTCCTGATAAAAGTAAATCCGGATACCTTCATTTATAGTAAATTATATAATGATTTTTTGTCACAATACGAAAAGAATTTTATTATCATTAATGATACAGGTTTATCAAATCATAATATTAAGTGGCAAATATATATTTCTGAAGCATTACTAAGATATAAATAGTAACAAACTGTTAATTGTTCAAATACATTATATTTTTGTTTCTTTATAAAGATAATGCAAGGCAGTTTACAAAATATTAAACCCAACGCCAATGATTTCCGGTCAGTAGCACGCGCTTTAACCATAGTTGAGAATGAACTGGCTGGTGCCGGAGAGTTATTGAAAGGGTTAAATTTCGATAAAGATGTTCCGGTAATTGGTATTACCGGCCCGCCCGGGGCAGGTAAAAGCACGCTGGTAAATTCATTAATCAACGGCCTGCTAACCGGTAACAATAAAATTGCGGTATTGGCTATTGATCCTACCTCACCTTTTAATTTTGGTTCCCTGCTTGGCGACAGGATAAGGATGTCCGCACATTTTAACCACCCCGGCGTTTTTATCCGTTCGCTGGCCACTCGCGGCTCATTAGGCGGTCTATC
>Ga0206938_1054_pt1 | contig 31578 bp, 21 predicted proteins | sample Alteio_BWOrgHeat_12_FD_152918 | JGI IMG/M metagenome (GOLD analysis project Ga0206938, IMG submission 152918) | Enriched cells from forest soil in Barre Woods Harvard Forest LTER site, Petersham, Massachusetts, United States -... | ecosystem: Environmental > Terrestrial > Soil > Temperate forest >... | reverse complement strand
ATTTCCGGTTTCGTCAAGTTGCAGGTTAAGGGAGGACAGGCCAACCCGGCACCCCCCATCGGACCCGCATTAGGTTCCAAGGGTATCAACATCATGGAGTTCTGTAAGCAGTTCAATGCCCGGACCCAGGATAAGATAGGAAAAGTACTCCCTGTCTTAATCACTGTTTACTCTGACAAATCCTTCGATTTTATCATCAAAACACCACCTGCGGCCGTCCAGATCCTGGAGGCAGCCAAATTGCAGAGTGGATCCAAAGAGCCCAATCGTAACAAAGTAGGTAAGGTCAACTGGACCCAGGTAGAGGCTATTGCAAAAGACAAGATGCCGGACCTGAACTGCTTTACCGTTGAAAGTGCCATGCGCATGGTTGCCGGTACGGCACGCAGCATGGGCGTCAACGTGGAAGGCAAAGCTCCATGGGACAATTGATTCTGAACACTTAAAAAAATTATGATATGGCTATCTCCAAAAAAAGAAAATCTGTTGCCGCTAAGGTTGACAAAAATAAGGCCTATACCCTCAAGGATGCTTCCTCCCTTGTCAAAGAAGTAAATATCACCAAGTTTGATGCTTCGGTTGATCTTCATATCCGCCTGGGGGTGGATCCGAAAAAGGCTGACCAGTCCGTCCGGGGTACGGTAAGTCTGCCCCACGGAACGGGTAAAACAAAACGTGTATTGGTACTCTGTACTCCGGACAAAGAGGCAGCAGCGACTGCGGCCGGAGCCGACTATGTTGGTTTGGATGAATACATCACGAAAATTGAAGCCGGCTGGGTGGATGTAGACGTGGTCATTGCTACCCCTTCGGTGATGCCAAAAATTGGTAAGCTGGGTAAGGTGTTGGGGCCCCGCAATCTGATGCCCAATCCAAAAACAGGAACGGTTACCAATGATGTAGCTGCGGCAGTAAATGAAGTGAAAGGTGGAAAAATTGCCTTCAAGGTCGATAAAGCGGGCATTATCCATGCCTCCATCGGAAGAGTGAGTTTTTCGCCTGAAAAAATTACTCAGAACAGCCAGGAACTGATCAACGCGATCATCCGGGCAAAACCTGCCACCTCAAAAGGTACCTATGTTAAAAGCGTATTCATGGCGACTACCATGAGTCCGTCTATATCCATTGATACCCGCGCTTTTGCAGCTCAATAAAATATTTTTAAAAAAAGGTTATGAACAAAGATCAAAAAAACGAAGTCATTGAACTGTTGAAAGGCAAGTTCTCTCAATACCACAATTTCTATGTAACCAATACCGAGTCCCTTACCGTTGAGCAGGTCGGAAAATTGCGCCGCATCTGTTTTAGCAAAAAGGTGGAAATGAAGGTTGCCAAGAACACCCTGATTAAAAAAGCTCTGGAAAATCTGGACTCTACGCGGTATGCAGGGGTACTGAGCTCATTAAACGGTGTAACCGCCCTTCTTTTCTCAGAAAATGCCAAGGAGCCGGCGCTGATCATCAGCAGTTTCCGCAAAGACGGCAACCTGGAAAAGCCCGTTCTGAAAGCTGCTTTTATCGATGGGGATGTCTTTGAAGGAGACAACCAACTGAAAACGTTGACCACCCTGAAAAGCAAACATGACCTCATTGGCGAAATCATCGGTTTACTGCAATCCCCGGCAAAAAATGTCATCAGCGGATTAAATGCAGGCGCTAAACTGGCGGGATTGGTGCAGGCATTGGAAGCCAGAGCACAGGCTTAGGCGGCGGGGAAGGGAAGTGTATAGGAGAAAGACTTATTTCGGTCCCTGTCCACGGCCCCACAAGATGTAAAATATTTTTTTTAATAACCATCCTCCGGAGTTGAACCGAAAGGCAAACCATGAAGGAGGAAAAAATCAAACAAAATGGCAGATTTAAAAGTTTTCGCTGAACAGTTGGTTTCACTGACTGTCAAAGAAGTTAATGAACTCGCAAAAATTCTGAAAGAAGAGTACGGTATTGAGCCTGCTGCTGCAGCGGTAGCTGTCGCAGGTCCTGCTGCCGGTGGCACTGCAGCTGTTGCGGAAGAAAAAACAGCCTTCAACGTTATTTTGAAAGCGGCTGGCGCAAACAAACTGAACGTGGTTAAGATCGTGAAAGATCTGACTGGACTTGGTTTGAAGGAAGCCAAAGACCTCGTTGACGGCGCTCCAAAGCCCGTGAAAGAAGGGGTTAGCAAAGCCGATGCGGAAGGTTTGGTCGCTAAGCTGAAAGAAGCTGGTGCAGAAGTTGAAATTCAGTAATTTCCTTGGATAGTTTTTGATGGGTGGTGAAGGGTCTTGGACCCTTCACCATTCGCTTTTTGGAGGGACCCTCCCCACCCAACTATTTTATCCGGGAAGGCTGATTTTCGGCATAAAATCCTTAACTTTGCCGTCCGTTTGTATTACCAATCAAGCTATAACTATTCATCGCAATATAACATGCTAATAATCAATGCGTTGGGAATTTATTGAATTCCTGAGGCATTTTTTTGTTTTCCCGTGAACTGTAGTTAGAACATTTAAAACAGGATATATACCGTATGTCTTCCACAAAGCTCACACCCAGGATTAATTTCGGTAAGATTAAACACCTTGCCGAAACACCCGACCTGCTCGAAGTACAGATCCAGTCTTTTAAAGAGTTTTTCCAGCTGGAAACCACTCCGGATAAGCGCAATATCGAAGGCTTATTCAAAGTGTTCAAGGAAAATTTTCCGATTACAGATACCCGGAATATTTTCATGCTTGAATTCTTGGACTACTTCATCGATCCGCCCCGTTATACCATCGAAGAATGTATGGAACGCGGCCTTACCTATGCGGTGCCCCTGAAAGCTAAATTGAGACTCAGTTGCAACGATGAAGAGCATGTAGACTTCCAGACCATCGTGCAGGACGTATTTCTAGGAAATATTCCATACATGACTCCGCGGGGCACTTTTGTGATAAACGGCGCTGAGCGGGTGGTTGTATCCCAACTGCATCGTTCACCAGGTGTATTCTTTGGCCAGTCCATTCATCCCAATGGAACAAAAATTTATTCTGCCCGCGTGATCCCCTTCAAGGGAGCCTGGATGGAATTTGCAACCGATATCAACAATGTTATGTTTGCCTATATCGACCGGAAAAAGAAATTCCCGGTTACGACTTTGTTGCGTTCCATCGGATATGAAACCGATAAAGACATTCTCGCCCTTTTCGGCATGGCCGACGAAGTGAAGGTTGATAAGAAAACACTGCACAAATACATCGGCAAAAAGCTTGCTGCCCGGGTGCTGAGAACATGGGTGGAGGATTTTGTGGATGAAGATACCGGAGAAGTGGTTTCCATTGAAAGAAATGAAATCGTGCTGGAACGTGATACGGTTCTCGATGAAGAAGCCATTGATATGGTTATTGAAATGGATGTAAAAAGTGTTTTCATCCAAAAAGAAGATGTAGGCGGCGACTACGCAATCATTTACAATACGCTTAATAAAGATACTTCCAACAGCGAGCTCGAAGCAGTTCAACATATTTATCGTCAACTGCGCGGAGCCGATGCGCCCGATGATGAAACCGCCCGGGGTATCATCGACAAACTGTTTTTCAGCGACAAACGATATGACCTGGGTGAAGTGGGCCGTTATAAAATAAACCGCAAACTGCAGCTGAATCTGCCCTTGACGCAGAAAACACTGACCAAGGGCGATATGATTGAGATCATAAAATACCTGGTACGCCTGACCAATGGCAAAGCGGAAATCGATGACATTGATCACTTGAGCAACCGCCGTGTCCGCACCGTAGGGGAACAGTTGTACGCGCAATTTGGCGTGGGTCTGGCCCGTATGGCCCGTACCATCCGGGAAAGAATGAATGTTCGCGACAATGAAGTTTTCACTCCGGTGGATCTAATCAATGCCAGAACACTCTCTTCTGTAATCAACTCATTCTTTGGAACCTCTCAGTTATCCCAATTTTTGGATCAGACCAATCCATTGAGTGAGATAACCCATAAACGACGCATCTCCGCCCTTGGGCCCGGAGGTCTGAGCCGCGAAAGAGCAGGATTTGAAGTGCGCGATGTACATTATTCACATTATGGCCGTCTGTGTACCATTGAAACACCGGAAGGTCCGAACATCGGGCTTATTTCCACGCTCTGCGTACATGCGAAGATCAACGAAATGGGATTCATCGAAACGCCTTACCGCAAAGTAAATGAGGGTAAGGTGGATATGAAGAAACTCACTTACCTCAGCGCCGAAGAAGAAGACGTTGCCAAAATCGCCCAGGCCAATATTGCCCTGGATGAGAAAGGAAATTTCGTGGAGGACAAAATCGTTTCCCGTCAAACGGGTGATTTTCCGATTCTCGATAGAAATGAAGTGGAATTCATGGACGTAGCACCAAACCAAATCGTGGGACTGAGCGCATCCCTGATACCTTTCCTGGAACACGATGATGCCAACCGTGCATTGATGGGATCAAACATGCAAAGACAGGCGGTACCCCTGATTCTCCCAGACCGACCCATCGTGGGAACCGGACTGGAAGCCAAAGCGGCTCGCGATGCGCGCATCCAGATCCATTCTGAAGGAGAAGGTCAGGTAGAATTTGTGGATGCCAATGAGATCCATGTCCGTTACGAAAGAAATGAAGTACAAAAACTCGTCAGTTTTGAAGACGATTTGAAAATATATAAGCTCACCAAGTTCATTAAGACCAACCAGGAAACCTGTATCAATCTTAAACCGGCTGTCAAAAAAGGACAGAGGGTTAAGGAAGGCGATTTCCTGACTGAGGGTTATGCGGTGCAGGCTGGAGAAATGGCACTGGGAAGAAATCTGAAAGTGGCATTCATGCCATGGAAGGGATATAATTTCGAAGATGCCATTGTAATCAGTGAAAAAGTTGTTCGGGAAGATCTATTTACTTCCGTTCATATTTCTGAATACGAACTCGAAGTTCGGGATACCAAACTGGGCGAAGAAGAACTCACCCCGGATATTCCCAATGTATCAGAAGAAGCCACCAAGGATCTAGATGAAAATGGTATCATCCGGGTAGGTGCGCAGATCAAAGAAGGTGATATCCTCATCGGCAAGATCACCCCGAAAGGCGAAAGTGATCCGACACCGGAGGAAAAATTACTTCGCGCAATCTTCGGTGACAAAGCCGGAGATGCCAAGGATGCTTCTTTGAAAGCACCCAGTGGTACTGAAGGAGTTGTAATCAGCAAAAAGCTTTTCCAACGTGCCAAAAAAGACAAAAATGCCAAGGTCCGGGAAAAGGCAGTGTTGGATAAGATCGAAAAAGTACATGAGAAGAATGAAACAGATCTGTTGGAAGTACTGATTTCCAAATTGCAGGTATTGCTGAAAGACCATACTTCTACTGGCGTCAACAATAACTTTGGTGAAGTACAGATTGGTAAGGGAGCGAAGTTTACGCAAAAAAACCTGAGCGGCATCGATTACCTGAACGTAAATCCCCTGGGTTGGACTGGAGATGCAAAATCAGATGAGCTGGTAAACGTACTTCTTCACAATTACAATATCAAGTACAACGAGGAACTGGGAAGATATAAAAGAGAAAAATTCAACATTTCCATTGGAGATGAACTGCCGGCAGGTGTTTTAAAACTTGCTAAGGTTTACCTGGCTGTAAAACGCAAACTGAAGGTGGGCGATAAGATGGCCGGTCGCCATGGAAACAAAGGCATCGTAGCGAAGATTGTTCGCGCCGAAGACATGCCTTTCCTGGAAGACGGAACACCGGTAGACATAGTCCTGAATCCACTCGGGGTGCCTTCGCGCATGAACCTGGGTCAGATTTATGAAACCGTACTGGGATGGGCTGGAGAAAAACTGGGATTGAAATTCTCCACTCCCATTTTCGACGGTGCCAGTGTGGAAGAAATTGCGGAACATATCGATAGAGCAGGTCTTCCAAAATTCGGGCATACCTACCTCTATGATGGAGAAACAGGAGACCGCTTTGACCAAAAAGCGACCGTGGGTATCATTTATATTATCAAACTGCACCACATGGTGGATGATAAAATGCATGCGCGCAGTATCGGGCCCTATAGTCTCATTACCCAACAGCCATTGGGTGGTAAGGCACAGTTTGGAGGTCAGCGTTTTGGAGAAATGGAAGTCTGGGCCCTGGAAGCCTACGGAGCCTCCAATATTTTGCAAGAATTGCTAACCCTCAAGTCAGACGATATCATCGGTCGGGCTAAGACATATGAAGCCATTGTCAAGGGAGACAGTATTCCCCGGGCTGGCATTCCAGAATCATTCAATGTACTCGTGCATGAGTTGCGCGGCTTGGGTCTGGATCTTCGATTTGACTAATAGACATCTAAGACGACCTGGTTTTCATAAAAGAAAAACCCTCTCCTATATCAGGTGAGGGTTTTTTTATCTGGTGAAATTGCAGTACACCAAGTCGTATTTTAATATAGTCTTATGTAATAAGTCCAGATATCTTTCAGGGTCTTTGGCCTGAGCGGATAATAATAAAACCGCAATAATTCCTGGCAGAAACTCACTCAATAAACAATGCTAATATTAGAGTTTTCCCTTGATAAAATACCCCAAACCCCTGCCTGCCTCACTGTAAGCCGTTGCTATACGTTCATCTGTCGCGTAGTCATTTTCAAAAAAATTACCTCCGGGAGAATTAATGACGCTGATTTTAGCAATAACATGGGATGGATTGGCAGTTTCAACTATCCATGCAATGCCGCTGATTTCAGCATTATGACGCATGAAACCAACATTAAACCCTGGTTCGGTATTGGTTGTTTTGAAAATAAGGGTGTATTTCGCTTTTGGGTCAGGCTGCAATCCGCCATATTTCTCAAATTCCTTGGTAAATCCGGGTTCGTATAAAGTTTCCCGGTCGTCTTTCCAGGCTTTTGCCCACTCATCTCCTTTTCCAGGTGATTTTTTATTATAGTCTTCAGTCTTTTTTGCTACATACTCCGCCTCTGTTTGTTGCTCATGTGAATGTCCGGGCGGATGAGGAGGTCCAGGATGACCATGCCCGCTGCTGCCTATCATCATGCTGTCATACTTAAAGGCAAAAGCAAGTGTTTTTTCATTTTTTAATGGCGAAAGATCACCATCCTCAAGTTTGATTTTCTGAGAGAATCCCTTTGTGGTTATCAGCAAAATAATTGCAATCAGACCAAGGTATTTCGACTTTTTCATATTCTATTTTTAAGGTTAATCCTATAAAAATAATGAAAGGAACCTAAAAAAATCATGTAGGAGGGTCCAAGTTTGTAACTGGCAGGAAAACCATAACCAGTGCCGTCAACGGAATGGTCAAAACCGTTAAGATGGCCAATTTTGTCGCTATATCCAGTGGTACAAAACCGGCGTTTCGGTTCTTTTCTCACAGGTCATCGCCGGGGGGCATAATAAAATCCAGTTTTATTCGCTGTTCACTGGGTTGTAAGCGAAAATTGTTTTGCAATTAAGTGGACTCATTTTTTTCTATATGAAGATTTCTGTTTAACTTTTTGCCACGAACATCCATTGTACTATCATCTTTTAAAATTGTCTTCAAATTATGGCAAAGTCTAAGAAAAAAGCCGCCAAGAAAAAAGCGGCATCCAAGAAGAAATCTGCACCTAAAAAAGCAGCGAAAAAGAAAGCGGCAAAGAAAAAAGCAGCTCCTAAAAAGAAAGCAGCTCCCAAGAAAAAAGCAGCTAAGAAAAAGGCAGCGAAGAAAAAGGCGGCTCCTAAAAAGAAAGCAGCCCCAAAGAAAGCAGCGCCGAAGAAAGCAGCGCCAAAGAAGAAGGCAGCCAAAAAAGCCGCTCCCAAGAAAAAATCAGCTCCAGCTCCGACGCCTTCGCCCGTCGCAGAAATGCCCACCAGTATGCCGGATAGTTCCAATGGATCCGGATCGTCTGATTCAGGCAGTAGTTCTTTTTAAATTTGGTTTTGCAGTTTGAGGATAACGATATATACAATACAATCTGATCATAAAAAAAGACGTCCCTGGTTTCAGAGACGTCTTTTTTGATTTCTATATAAAAAGTCTTAGGCGATTTTTTCTACCTGCATATAGTTTAGTTCCACCGGGGTAGACCTTCCAAATATCTTCACGGTAACTTTCAGTTTTTTCTTTTCGTCGTTGACTTCTTCGATGATTCCATTAAAATCATTGAAGGGTCCTTCGATGATCTTGATTGTTTCCCCGATGATGAAAGGTTCACTCATACTCATACCACCCGCTTCGGCCATTTCATCCATTTTACCCAGCATCTTGTTGACTTCAGCCTTGCGAAGCGCTATTGGATTTTCCTTTCCCAGGAAATGGATCACGCTGGGTGTATTTTTGACTGCATCCCTGAGGTCATCCCCCAGTTTTCCTTCGACTACTTCAACCATTACGTAGCCGGGATAATAGTTCCGCTCACGCATGACCTTTTTACCGTTCTGCACTTTATAAACCTTTTCAATGGGCAGGAAGATTTGTTTTACCACTTCGCTCCAGCCACCACGGGAAATTTCTTTATCGAGATATTCTTTGACTTTTCTTTCTTTTCCGCTGACTACCCGCAACACATACCATTTGGTTTCCTTGGCAGGAACCTGTGGGGTCGATTCTGCTGAGTCCGTCGCTGCGGTTTGATTAATTGTTTCCATCAGGATAATAATGAATAAATGAATTTTAATATGCCATTTGAAAATACGTCCATGACGTAAACCAAAGCAGTAATGAGCAGGGTGGCAACTAAAACGATAACCGTTGACTGCTGAAGTTCTGACCAGGAAGGCCAGGTTACTTTTTCCATCAGCTCTTTGTAAGACTCCTTGAAATAATTAGTGACTTTGTTCACATGTAAAATTTGAATAATGGACAATGCGATTTTTGAGTATATTAAAAGAAGAAGGGGGTTGAAATATGAATTTAAATTCGCCCCACTTCGATTATTGATGCTCAAATTTTCTTAGCACGGGAACAAGGATTCGAACCCTGATCAAAGGTTTTGGAGACCTCTATTCTAACCGTTGAACTATTCCCGTAGAAAGCTAAAAGCTATCCCGTTTGACCGAGACAGCTTTTAGTTCTTGCAAATATAATAAAATCTGATTTAATCCCTATTTGGCAGCCGGAGGTCCGGCAGACCCGGATTATTTCAGGATTTCTGTTACCTGTCCTGCACCAACTGTGCGGCCACCTTCGCGGATCGCGAATTTCAGGCCTTTCTCCATCGCGATTGGCTGGATCAGCTTCACGGTCAAGGCGCTGTTGTCCCCAGGCATAACCATTTCGGTTCCTGCTGGTAATTCTACTTCTCCGGTAACATCCGTAGTACGGAAGTAGAACTGAGGACGATATTTGTTAAAGAAAGGCGTATGGCGTCCACCTTCTTCCTTGCTCAACACATATACTTCACACTTAAATTCAGTATGAGGTGTGATGGATCCAGGTTTGCAAAGTACCATTCCGCGACGGATCTGGTTCTTTTCAATACCGCGCAGCAGCAATCCAGCGTTGTCGCCAGCTTCTCCTGCATCCAGGAGTTTGCGGAACATTTCCACACCGGTCACCGTAGAACCCAGGGGCGCTTCCATCAAACCTACGATTTCAATGGCTTCACCTACTTTGATACGACCTCTTTCGATACGACCCGTAGCCACCGTTCCACGACCTGTGATCGAGAAAACGTCTTCAACTGACATCAGGAAAGGTTGGTCAACCGGGCGGGGAGGCAGCGGAATATAGCTGTCTACCGCGTCCATCAGCTCGTCAATGGCGGTTATCCATTTGGCTTCTCCAGCAAGGGCGCCTGTGGCTGAACCCTTGATTATAGGTGTGTTATCTCCATCAAATCCGTAAAAAGTGAGCAATTCCCGGATTTCCATTTCTACCAATTCCAACAATTCTGGATCATCGACCAGGTCAACCTTATTCATAAAAACCACCATGCGCGGAACGCCTACCTGGCGTGCGAGCAGGATATGTTCCTTGGTCTGGGGCATTGGGCCGTCGGTGGCTGCCACTACTAGAATAGCGCCATCCATCTGGGCTGCACCCGTAATCATATTTTTAACATAGTCAGCATGACCCGGACAATCCACGTGCGCGTAGTGACGGTTTGCCGTCTGGTATTCTACGTGTGCGGTATTGATGGTGATACCGCGCTCTTTTTCTTCCGGAGCTGCATCAATTTCATCATACTTTTTTGCAGTTGCCAACCCTTTTGAAGACAAAATGGTAGTGATGGCAGCTGTCAAAGTGGTTTTACCATGGTCAATGTGACCAATGGTTCCAACGTTAACGTGGGGCTTATCCCTTTTGAAGGTCTCTTTTGACATTGGTATCTAGTTTTTGTGTGTTTTTTAAAAAATTGTTCTATTTACTGTAAACCTGCTTTTTGTTTTTTCCATTCAACTACCCATCATCTAAGTGAGCCGTTGAAGAGAATTGAACTCTTGACCTCTTCCTTACCAAGGAAGTGCTCTACCACTGAGCTACAACGGCATGTCGCTATAGCGTTAAAATATCACCCTTCGCTAAGCCAGGGATGATGAAGAGCAGCCTTCGCTAAACTCCGGCAACCCAGGCCACCGGCCAAAGTTGCGGTGGCAAAGAGCGGAAGACGAGGTTCGAACCCGCGACCTACAGCTTGGAAGGCTGTCGCTCTACCAACTGAGCTACTTCCGCATAAATAATTCCAGCAACCGGATTTTAAAAATGAAACCGTTGTTTCATTCAAATTATCCACTCTCCTAACAAAGAACTAGTGAATTCGGGAATATCTAATATATCTGCATTCCCTCATTCTCAAATGACCCGCCAATGGCGGGTTTCGTGGGCAAGGATGGATTCGAACCACCGAACTCCGGAGAGAACAGATTTACAGTCTGTTGTCGTTGGCCACTTGACTACTTGCCCAATGGTAATCCTTCGCCTGCCTGAAATATTCAGGATTCGTTCCCGGAACGACCCCCGGCTGGGCCGGGCCAGCTGAGCCTGAGAGGGGAATCGAACCCGCGACCTGCTGATTACAAATCAGCTGCTCTACCAACTGAGCTACTCAGGCATGATATCTCCCTTAACACCTTCTGACCTTCCTGCAAAGAACTAAAACAGACGCGTTTAACCGCCTGTTTTTTTGGGAAGGCAAAGGTAAGTGAATTTGTTAAATGGAAAAATTTTGAGAGATTTTTTATGGGGATTATGTCAGATTTAGGATTCCATGCTCATGTATATCCAAAAAAAAACCCCTGATAGGGGTTTTTGCCTTAGGCAGCTTGTTTGTCTTTTTTTCTTTTTATGAGATTGATCAGGGATCCCATCGCTTTATCGAAACTCTCTTCAAATGATTTGGAAGAACATTTTACGAAATAATCCTGGCGGGGTACATGTACTTTAATCTCTGCTACTTTGTCTTTAATGGTGTGTACTACGTTGTCCAATTTGAGGAATACTTCTACTTTGACAATCCTGTCGTGGAACGTATCCAGCCGCGTTAATTTTCTGTTTACGTAATCAACTAATTTGTTGTCGGCTTCAAAGTGCACTGTCTGAATGTTTACGTTCATAGCTTCTCTTTTTAACATTAACAATGAAACAATAAATACAAGAGCGTATACAGGAGTTTTCTGGAAACGACTGCATAATGAAATTAACTCCCTAAGGGGATTTTTCCAAATATTCAACCCTATAAATTCCCTGTATTTTCCCCTGTAATTATCAATTTCTGGGATGATTTTTTTTGTGGACTTCCCTTAGCTTTTCAATGCTGTTGTGGGTATACAGTTGTGTGGCTGCAAGGCTGGAATGACCCAATAATTCCTTTACGGAGTTTAAATCTGCGCCATGGTTCATCAGATGAGTCGCAAAACTATGACGCAATACGTGCGGACTTTTTTTGTTCAGGGTGGTTACTTGAGAAAGATATTTCTTAACTGCCAGATAGGCGTATTTTACATAAAGTCCTTTGCCCAGGGCATTTACAAAAAACCTGGGTGAAAGATCCCTGCCCGATCGCTTTTTCTCGTCCAAATAACGGCTCATCTCCTCGGTAAGGGAATGACTTAAGGGAATCATTCTTTCTTTATTTCCTTTACCGATTACCCGCATGGAGGCGGAAGGAATGTCAAGCTGACTATTTTTAAACGATATGAGCTCTGAAAGCCGGACTCCGGTGCAATAAAATAGTCGGATGATCAGCCGGTCGGTCATCCCTTGCCAACTATCGGGAAACTCCAGGTGGTCCATCAAGGACTGCATGTCTTTTTCTTCGACGTAAACAGGGAGTCTTTTGCCTGATTTAGGGCTGATGATGGCAGCCATGGGCGACTTATCGACCAATCCCCGCATTAACTGATACTTGAAAAAGGATTTTAAGGAGGAAATCTTTCGATTAATGGATTTTGAGGTCATTTGCCCCTCTTTTAAACTGGCCAGCCAGGATCGGATAAGGGGAGTGGAGATGGCTGAAAGAACCGTCGGGCCATAACTGGTCTCCAGAAAAACGAAAAACTGATCCAAATCGTCAGAATAAGCCCGAATGGTATGAGCGGAATACCTTTTTTCAAACTTCAGATAGTCAATAAAGGGCTGACTGATGGTATTCAATACCGGATAGTTGATTCAGTATCAAATTTAAACAAAAAAAAGGTCGTCCAGGACGACCTCTCATATAAATAGGATGAAAATTGATTATAAGTCAAACTTACCAGTAGCCAGTTGTTGTTTGTAAACCGCCTTCAATACTTCTCCCCTTCTTTTAATAGAAGGCTTGGTGAATGACTGACGGCTGCGGAGCTGAATCAATACTTTGGCTTTTTCGAATTTCTTCTTGTACTTCTTTAAAGCCTTGTCAATATTTTCGCAATCCTTTGAATCGATAATCAACATGAAAATTCTGTTTTTAAAATGAATTTCGGTTTGCAAAGATAAGAACTTTTTTAAAATAAAGCACTAAAAATGCCGGAAATAACGATTTTTACACCATGTTCACGGGAATCATCGAGGCCTCAGGTACCATCGCTTCCATTATGGCAAGGGGGTCCAATAAGACCTATTGGATTTCTTCTTCCCTGGCCGCTCAACTTCGGGTAGATCAGAGCCTTTCTCACGACGGCGTCTGCTTGACCGTGGAAGCGCTGAACGGCCATGATTATCAGGTGACTGCGATTGCTGAAACGCTGGAAAAATCGAATTTAGGATCCTGGAAAGAGGGGACGAGGATCAATCTGGAAAGGTGCCTTCAGATGAACGGGCGTTTGGATGGCCATATCGTTCAGGGTCATGTAGATACGACGGCGATTTGCCAATCCATTGAAGACCAGGATGGCAGCCGGGTCGTTCGGCTTTCATATCCTTCCTCCTTTCAGCACCTGGTGATCGAAAAAGGGTCTATTGCAGTAAACGGGGTCAGCCTGACTTGTTTTGACGTTTCATCAGACGAATTTTCCGTCGCCATCATACCCTACACGCTCGACAATACCAATATCGGGCTGCTTCAGCCCGGAATCCGGGTGAATATAGAATTTGATATGATTGGCAAATATGTAGCCCGAATGATCGGACAACGATTGGGTGTATGAAAAAGCTGCTGCTCATCGGTGTCCTGAATGTTTTGCTTTTGTTTTCTCCGCCTCCCCAGCCCGGCACCACGGATCCAAACGGTCGATATGTATCTCTTGGCCACCATGCGGGATTTTTTTTAAATCCGGATACTTATGGTTTTATCTTCCCGGCCATTGATCCGGGCCTCATGTTAGAAAACCGTGCCCTGCGACAAAGCCGCCCCCTTTTTATATTGATGGGTTCCGCGATCGGATATTCTATTCATTTGATAACATGGCCGCTGCATAACCAGCTCTTGCGATTTTACGGTAAATTCTGGAAAGGATCCTATCCCCGGGATAAAATCGTGTTGTTGGGAAACTTCTACTTGGGTTTTTTTATTTTAAATTTCTTCGTCCTTTGGATTGCCTTGTTTTTATTTGAAAAGATTTTTTATGAGCTCGTAGAAAAGACAAGAGTATCCGAATATTCTATGTATGCTCTCATGGCATTTATTGCTTCCAACCCCATCACCAAAGCGTTTTTCTGGACCGTCCACCAGCAGATGTTTTCCCTGATGACACCGTTACTTTGCATTTACTTGCTTTTTAGATACAGTAAGCAGATAAATGCACCATCCATACCACGCATAGGATGTTTGTTTTTCCTAGCCGGATCGCTGATGCTTATTTATGGAAATTTTTTAATGTTGTATCCATTATTGATATATAGTTTTTTAATCCGTGGCAGCCGGCCAACCGTTAAAGACAAAAACTTATTTTATTTATTAAAATTCGTAATCCTGACCTGTCTTTTTCTGATGCCGACTTTGCTTTGGATAACCTTTTTAAAAAGCCGGGGAATTAACTATTATAGTTTAGAAATAGAATACTATCACCAATTGGTCTGGATTCCCGAATCGATGGGGCACTCCATCCGGCAATTTTGGACCGAGTTGGTTTCTAACACCCTTCTTTTCGTTCATACATTAACTACGATGGCGATATTTTTTATCTTTTCTGCCATTTGGGTAGTGGTAGGGGGGTGTCGTTTAAATTGGGGAAACCGGTATCTGATCATAACCTTGTGTTTATTTTGCGGGTTTTTTATTTTTTATTGGTTGCTTGGATATTACGAGGAAAGACTGACCAATAGCCTCATCCCCATTGTTATTTGTTTTTGGGTTGTCGTTGCTGGCAAGAAAATGGGTACTCGAAAGTTTTTCTATCTTTCGGGAAGCCTGGCCTTCACCTGGCAGATATATCTCATGCTGAGTTACGGTCCTTTTTCCTAAGATGACTTTTACCGTTTTCAAGGGAGAAACAGAACAAAATATTTTTATGCAGGGGAAAAACCCAATTCTTTCCAATAAAGCGATCGTCTGTTTACTGGTTTTGCTTCTGCTTGTTTTTTCCATTTATATGTTGCTGAAACCCCTGGTACTCAGCGTGGACAGCGCATACGGGTTTTTGGCATATCAGGGTAGCCGTCTTTCCCATCAGTTTAACGTAATTCAGGAAATCGCTACGCAGGATATCAGACAAGTCAACCGGATTTTTATCAGTTGGTGGTCACCGGGACAATGGCTCTATCCCGGATTTCTGAACGCTCAATTTGGAATTCGACTGGGTGTGGGGGCCATCGGAATTACTTTGTTTTCGATGATTTTGGGTATGGTCGGCTACTACAGGGTATTTATTTATTTCAAATTTTCAGCGATGATCTCCTGCTGGTCGCTGCTGGTCATTTTTGCCAGTTCAACCTTTTACTACTCTTTTATTATTTATCAGGGGGGAGAGGTGTTGGAATTCGCAGTTTTCCCCTGGTTTGCCCTTTATGTCATGAGCATGAGCCGGGTTTCGCTGGCAAGTATTTTGGGTATTGGCCTTTTTTTCCTGATTTGTTTTGTAGCCAAAACAACGATGATCATTTACTGCACATTGGTCATGATAGCCAAAATTGGGGTTATGGCAAGAAGACGTTCAGGAAATAAATTTCAGCTGCAACCGGTCATGGCATTATTGATTCTGCTCCCTGTCCTTTTAACAGTTTTGATTTGGCATTTTTATCTTTCTGTTGGTCCCCGCCCATCCCTCATCAATGAGTTTCAATTTCCTATAGAAGGCTTCTTTGTTTCGGTCACGTCACCGCTTTGCAGTATACTCTCCATACAGGAGTGGACGGGCAGAATTTCAAGGACATTGTCATCGTCCTTTGATGGAAGGATTTCAGTGCTTTTTATTTCGGTTTTTTTTTATGGGGTTCTTATCATTTGTCTGTTTTTAACAGGACGGTTGATTGTTCGCAATAAAGCAATCTCACCTTCTTACAAAGCCCTCGTTTATGTATTGTATGTCGGCCTATTGGCATTCTTTCTTTTTGCCTATTGTTTCGATGCAAGAATTGATTACAGCAGCCGGCATTTTAAATTACTTGGATATTTATTTATCCCCGGATTGTTCACTGCACTCGAATCCAGGATCGCTCAACGTGTTTTACAGGGAATTGTTCTGTTGTTTTGCCTTGCGTCCATAGTGGATATTGTTTATCTGAAAGAGAAATGGACTCACGACCGATACGTAAGCGTGCAATACTTTTACAGAAATTATGAACCTTTTGCCGAACTGGATGGGCTGGATGAAAAATCATATCAAAATCTGCTAAAATTTGACCGCCCGCCCATCTCTAAAAATGAAATCATTTTTGTGGAATCGACCGGTGATGTCGGCATAGATCTTCACCAATTATGCATATTTCAACGACCAGAAGACAGCATTCGGGAGAAAATTTATCTTCACAGCGGTCCGGATCTCATTGTCTGCATCTCAAAAAAAACACTGATGCGGGAAAAAGATATTCTGGTTTATAAATTCCCCGATTATAATGCGTTTAAAAAAATCGCTGAAACAGAAAATTATCTTTTTTTTCTTGGGAAGGGCAATCCATAACGGTCAATGCTGCTAGATGGTGCTAAAAATATTTTTTTAGCAGGAGAAATTTTCTCTCATATAGATGATAGCTTGCGTAACTAATCATCAGAATGCAGCAAATACCCAGTAAGCGGCTTATCCAGAATGATCCCGACAAACCCCAACCGTGATCTACGCCCCACCGCTCATATTTGTTAATGAAAAGCTGCAGGATGATCCAGTGAAATACATAGATTCCATAAGAATATAAGCCCAGCCAAATCAATATTTTCGTAGAGAAAATACGGGTCACAAAGGTGTTCAGGGAGTTAGGCGTGATCAGCACACATAGTAGGAAGACCCAAATCACATTAATGTTCGAATATCCAATCAGAAGCAGGAGCTTATTGGTTATGTGAAGATCGCTGTTCGAGATCAATATAAGGCCTAGCGACAACAAGGAAAATATGAACAGCAATCGGATATACCGATACACTAGTAGAAGTTTATCATTTTTCTGCATTATACAGACCAAACATCCGAGCAACAGGGGTTCGCCAGCTGTAAAAGTGTTATAATAAGCAGATATAGTTCCGTAAGACCAAAAACGGATGACGACCGCCAAAAAGATCAATAGGCAAATGATTAACAGGCGTTGCTTAAGTGACCTGAAAATAAAAAACAATAGGGGCCAGGCAAGATAAAATTGCTCTTCCACGGCGAGCGACCAGAAGTGAAAAAACAATTGATTGGGGGGGAGTCCGTAAAATACCTGTCTCCAATTACTGCAATAAAGCCAGTACCAAGCTTGAATATGAAATAGTGAACCGAAATTTTGATTGTATTTGACGTAAAAAAATGGAAGTAGGCCAAAGAAGAATGCCAGACAGCCGTAGTAGAGTGGAAATATTCTTAAAACCCTCCTAGCATAAAAATTTTTGAAGTATTTAGCCGTAGGCAATGTGATATGATAAAATAAACGGTCAGTAATCAGGTATCCGGACAATACAAAAAAAAGATTTAAGCCAATCCAGCCGAATTTAAACGGATAGAACCGGTAGAAAAGATGTCCGGTGGCTACCAAAAGAATAGCCAATCCCCGAAGTCCATCTAATCCGACGAGGTGATCACGGCCAGGAGTAATTTCTTCTTTGCGCTCCATCATGTTCGGAAAATGAATGTCGGCTTGACTTAAATTAATTATCTATTCTAATTGGGTTGAGCTACTGAATGTCACTTCAATTTCTGTTGCGGAAGTTAAGTCTACTTTCAGAGATATTTTCTTAAAATAAAACGCTATTTTACCGAAATATACTTCCGGGATGGTTTTTTTGGCAATATATTATTTACTTGTAACGGCCATTTGTTTTTGGATTGGTGTTGTTCTCTATAGCATAATGCAAAAAAAGATGCCTTCCGGATCAGGCATTCATTTTTTACTAACGGGCCTTATTGCGTTGGCTGCGCTTGGACAATGGATTGTTTTATTTGGTCCGGTCAACCTCCGAGTTCTTATCGTCATTTTATTGATGATGTTGATTGTTTCTTATTTTAAACGGGGTCGCGTACGGGAGATGATGTTAAGCGCTTGCTATGAACTTAAAAACAAATCGGCCGGGTTTTATGGCAGCCTGATTTGTTTTTTGATCATGATCGTTATTTTGAATGCGGGTCCGATTATGATGGACGATACACAGAGTTATCATATTCAAATGATAAAATGGATCCGAGAATATGGCTCCGTGCCGGGAATTGCCAATTTACATTTGCGTTTTGGGTTTAATTCCTCTTGGTTTACTACTTGCGCATTGTTGACACAGCCCTTGTCCGGGATCAATGGATATTGTGCGTTAAATGGCCTGATCTCTTGTTGGTTTTGTTATTTTCTTTTGGCGAAAATATTTTATAGTCCGGCAGGGATCGTAAGTCCGAGATCTTTGGCATTAAGGGCAGGAAGTATTTTTTTACTTGGATTCTGTTTTCTCAATTGGTCGGTCATTCGGGGAGCGGCCACCAGTGCCAATTATGATTTTATTACAACCATTTGTCTGGTGGTGCTTTTCACAGAGTTATTTGAAAATCCGGAACACTTAGGGATAGAGTGGGTTATCTGGCCAGTCTATTTGTTTACAGTTCGCATGATAAATGCGCCGCTGATATTACTTTCTGTTTTTTATTTTTTGTCCGATCGAAAAAATGGGCGCACCAGGCGATTATTATGCGGAAGTTTTCTGCTCGGGTTTTTAGTGATCCCTTTTGTTATTCGAAACCTCATCTTGTCGGGTTATCCATTCTTTCCAATTTATCAATTGGATTGGTTTTCTTTTGACTGGAAAGCGGACAAAAGAGCCGTTGTCGAAATCTCGGAATATATTAAATATTTTAACCGGGTTAATTCCGGTTTCCGACCGCTTGCTGAAACCCGTGCCCTGGGTTTTCCGCAATGGATATTTTATTGGTTCATGTACCTTTTTCGCTTTGATAGGATCCTGGTTATTATGTCGGTGGTCGGTTACGCATATGTCCTTTTCAAAGCTCGTTATCATTTTACGTCCTGGCAGAGATATTTTACGGGTATCATGATCCTGGAACTGGCCATTTGGTTTTTTACCGCACCTGATCCAAGGTTTGTGCAGGGGGGGTTGTTATTTGGGGTATTTGCTGCAATAGCAATGGCTCCGATATCGCCGAAGATCGGAAGCAGGAACATTCAGGTTTTGACTGGTCTTTTGTCAGCTGCCGTCCTGGTTTATGGAATATCAAAATTAAAGGACCCCAGCTATCGTAACTTGGCCTATCCCAGCCCTTTGCCTAAACCGCAGGTAAGAACCGTGTTGGTAGATCATCTGGAACTGCATATTCCCGGTAAGGTGTTGGACAATTGGAATGCAAGATGTTATGACGTAGATCTGCCCTGCCTTTATCGGGTTGATCCGAGATTGATGGCCAGGGGCGGATCGATCGCCGAGGGCTTTAAACTGAAAAAAGATAGCGCTCAGGTTTGGATGAACGGGGAATATGACATTAAAAAATAGGCACTTATGGTATTGGAGTTGTTGTGCTGGGTAAGTATTACACTGATTTGTTATGCCTGGGGTATCGGGTTGTTGAAGCTGATTTTTGGACAACAAATCGAAAATTCAACATTGACATTGCCTGTGATTTGTTTTTTTGGTCTGGGTGTTGTTAGCCTTGTGGCTTGGTATTTATCCCTTTTTTCTCCTATTCAGAATTGGTTTAAAATAACAATTGCGATACTTGGATTTGCTTATTACGCATCCACGTTAAACCGTAAATTTTTTTTTAGTCGTTGTAAGGCGCTAATTGCCGGGTTGACTTCGCTGGACTACGTATTATCAATCGCATGTCTGGTGATGGTCATTTTTTTGGCCAGCTCGCCGGTGATTCATCCGGATACCCTGAATTATCACATTTATTCAGTACTATTTTTTGATCATTTTGGCATGGTTCCCGGCCTTGTACACCTTAAACCGCAATTCGGATTTCAAAGCCTTTGGTTTGTGGCCTTAAATGTTTTTGAATTTCGATTTTTGACAGATGCGTCGGCCTTTTATTTAAATGGGGCGGTACTTTGTTGGTTTATCCTTTTTCTTGTTTCTGAAGGAAAAATCTTCGGCAGGAAATGGCAGGGTCATATAAGCATCCTTCCTGGAATGGCGTGTTTCGGACTCCTTTTTTTCACGTTGATTTCATGGACACAGATCCGGCTGACAGCGTCTTCCGCAAGTCCGGATTTCATATCCGCCCTCTGTGTCTTTTCTGGATTTTATTTTTTAATTGCTGCTTCCCGTGATCGGGAAAACACCGTTTTTCCCTTCTTGGCCATTTTCTTTTCTCTGATGGCAGTCTGTACAAAACTATCGGTTATCGTCATTTTGTTGATCCCCATTTTGATAACGGTAAATAGTCTGCTAAAAAGTCATTATAAGAGGGCCTTTGAATATATTCTAGTCTCCATTTTGGTATTGGCTCCGCTCATCACAAGAAATGTAGTTACCTCGGGATATCCACTCTATCCCTCCTCTTTGGTAGGTCCCTTGCCGGTTGATTGGAAAATGGACCGGGAAAACCTGAACCGTCTCCAGCATTATATTACGGGATACGCGCGATATCCAATCGATACGAAAGATGCTGACTCCAATAACAAAATGTCGCTGGCGACCTGGGTTCCCAACTGGTGGGAACATCTGTATTTATCTGATAAGGCCTTGTTGCTGGTTATTTTAATGGGGCTCGTGGCAATGGTTATTTTTTTTGGAAAGTGGAAGAACTCGGTTTCTAAAACATGGGGGCTTGCTTTCTTGATTGCTTTTACGGGCAGTATCATCTGGTTTATATATGCACCGGACCCACGTTTTGGCAGCGGTTTCCTACTGAGTTTAGTATATTTTATTTTCGCTTTTTTGTTTAGAAACTCCAATGACGTATCCCAGGTGCGTTACATCAAAATTTTAGCTGGCTTCAAATGGATTGCCGTGCTGGTAATATTGTTGTATGTAGGTTATAGGGGATGGCGCTATACTTCGCCAAGAGAATTTGTTTATCCCGCAGGCGTTGCGCAAAATCAGATCCCGGGTGGCGGGTGCGACGGACGACTAAAGGAAATGATGTTGCAAAACGGCCAAGGGCTTTTTCCCTTAGAAGACAGTTGCAGGACGTTTATTTTCCGTGGGAAAGAACTCAAAAACGGTTTCAGGACTTTGCACTGAAACCGTTTTCAATATTATTTCATCAGATACATTTTGCCATAATCTTTGATAAAGTATTGATCGGTATTATCGTTCGCAGACTGATATTTATCAAGCGATTTTCCATTCAGATTGGTGACCACATGATAAAGATAAACACCGTTGGCTAGTCGTTGATTGAACATGTCGGTGCCATTCCATTTATACTGTGTGATATTTCTTCCAACATGTAGTGGCCCCAGTTCATCTTCGGTAATTTCCTTCACTACTTTGCCGGTTATCGTCAGAATCTGGATTTTTATATTCTGAGGCACTTGGCTTCCGGTTATAGTAAAAACAAAAGCGGTTGATGTTGTAAACGGATTTGGATAATTGAGCATATTGGAAATCATCGCTTTGGTAATTATGGTAAAAGTGACCTGGTAGGAAATGGTACCAGAAGGATTACCGCTTTTATCTGTTCCGGTAACAATGAGCGTATAATTATCTCCCTGAGGATTGATCTGATTTGAGAACACCGGGGTGAAATCGACACTAGCTGTATTATCAGCACTGCTGGTCGCCGGAGTGAACTTCAAGGTATCATTGTTAAAATAATAAGGATGAATCGATCCATCCGGATACCTCAATTGTACTTTCAACACTGAAGTATCATTTAGTAACAGGAATTTAGATTCATCTTTCAGTTTTATCAATATATGGGGTCTAGAGGAGACAATATCCTCATTCAAAATATGCACATTGTCAAACGTAACATCCAGCAATGGATTGGTTTGATCCACTTTCACGTAGAAATTTTTGTATAAGAAATTATTAAAATGATATTGCTCAACCTGGCTGTTTGCAGGATTTACATCCAGAAAAATGGTATTGAGGCCGGGATAATTTTTTGTATCGATCGTATAGACGATCTTGATTGTGTCGCCGCTGACAATGGGCTTGAATTTAGAAAATGGGATCGCATGGCTGACATTATTTTTATCAATGATATTCAATGATATTTTCATACTGTCAAACGAACTGCGGGAAATGTTTTTAAATGCAATGCCGAATTGCACCGGCTGGCCCAGTTCCACACTGTCTTGCCCTATAAAAAATATGTTAGGAGCAAGCGCACCTTCTGGAACAGGAACATAATTCAGTCTCCAGTATTTCATCTGATAGGGCGTGCCGTGCACACTGTCAGAAGTGTTTAGTTGAAGCTGGATATTGGGGAACCGCGTTGCATTAATGGACGATATGTCCAGATCCTGCGTATTTCGGTTTAACGAATAAAGGAGCGTTGAATTTCCGCTGGTATCCACACCAAAGAGTTGAACATTAACCGAATCGGTACTTGGGTTTTCCAAGGAACTACCACGCCAGTGCAGGCTGTTCCATTGTTTGGCTACTCCAAACAGCGGTGAAGTCATGGTGCCACTCAAGCCGGGAGAAGGACAGTTTGTAGAAATAAAGGTGCGGTCATAGATCGTCGGTGTAATGGTCTGAAGGGGTAAAAACGTCGGATCATTTTTCTTGAATACAAAAGCCAGGGCGTGAGGCGTGGTAAATGAATCCAGGTATGTAAACCCAAGAGCTTCTAACTTGTTGTACAGTGAATTGTTTTTGCCATATAAACTTGTATCCGCCTTCCATTGATCGATATAGACATTTCCGTTCTGATTGGGCGAGGTATTGGTTCTTACTACAACATAGGCACCCGTTGGAATGCTATCAATAAAATCCATCGCTTTTTTTCGCCATACGGGATCTGTATACAGATAATCAAAACCGTATTCTCTCTGAGTTCCGCAATTGGAAAGTTCACTCTGATATAGGCCAGTAGGACCTGAGAAGTTGTTTTGCCAAGGTTTAAAAGTAACGGGGTCAAAAACATTAAAAATCAATTCATTGTAGCTACAACCTGGCCCAATTTCCGTTATAGTATTAAACGTTACCGTAAAATCAGCCTGCAGACCCGAACCGGTAGGGTAGATGGCATTTCTGACATACAATGTGTTGATGACGGGTGAAAACTTCCATTGCCGGCTATTTGAGTCCAATGACATAGTGACCAAGGTAGAATTCTTGTCCTGGAAATAATGGGATTGATTAAATCCGACGGTACTCCGTAGGGAGTCGATATATATAAATGAGAATTCGTTCCAGTGATAACTTGTATTCGGAGCTGGTACGATGGATGTTCGCCAGTAATAAACGGTGCTATCCCTATACTGAATGCCTGGATCAAATTCGAATACACCACCCACGGAACTTAGGGTTTTGGTTATTTTTGAACTGGAATTAAATGCTTCTGTTGTATCCATTTCCATAACGTACTGATTGGCCGCGGACAACGGATTGGCCGTCGATGCATAAAGTTTTTGAGTAGGAGTGGTTATAATCGCGTAGTTGAATGGATAAATGGGAGAGAGTTCGTCCTGGTATATAAACAGGGAGGTGGTAATGGTATTGTTTGCCAGCGTTACTTCCGGCACGTCATTATCCGCATTGATGGTAACGGTAATAAAATTTTGCCCCTTGTCACGGGTAGCAACGATCGGCACTTGCAAATTAACAGAATCCGCAAACCGGATTCCTGGGATTCTCTTTCTCAACAGCACGGAAGTAGTACCATCCGGATACTTGCGTGTGATTAATACGGTAATAGAGTCAGAAGTGGCTTTTCCAAGATTATAGAATGATGCAGAAATATTAAATGAATTATTGGCTACAGAAACAAATGCTGGACTGATCGAGACATTTTGTGCCTCGACATCATAGTCTGGTAGTTTTTCATCGCTTATGGTCAACGCCGGATCTCCGGCAATATTCATTTCTTCGGTTTGGCATCTTGCTAAAAAATCGGTCGGTAAGGCTGAAATCACGGTTTTGCCGGCATCTAATTCAATCGTACCAATGCTTTTACCATAGTCACCTTTGTCAATCAGTGTATACATGTCCCCTAAGAGGATGTTGAGGTAGTTGACCACTCCATAATGGGTGCTAGCCACAAATGCGATAGAGCCTTTCTCCTTTGTTAGAATGTAACTCTCGGATAATGTTTTTGAAATGGAAAGCCTGGAAGGATCAAACGTATAGTAATTGCCCGCATAACACCCATTGATATACATAACGGGGTATTTGGATTGGTTGGTGAAAATAGTCGGATCGTCCAGATTAAATCCGAGGGTAGAAGCTGATGAGTGACCAAAATAAGTCATCATTCCGATTCCGCTGTTGAACAGAGAAGGGAACAGGGAACTGGATACTTGATTGTTCTGATCCACCGTAGAATTGCAAAAGTGGATAACATTCGCACCAAACAGCGTATCGGAAATGGTCTGCTGGTAATATGACATGTACGTACACAAAATACTTTCAAGGAATGGATCCGAAGCCCCTGTCACATGAATAATATTTTTCCGCCATCCTCTGGATGCAAAATTGTTGGCTGCCGACTGCTGAATACCCTCATACTCTATAACTTTATCAAGGTAAATTTCGAGTTCTGCACCTTTAACTGCCCCGACTCGTCCGATGGGTATCAGGTTTATGGATCCGGCGCCATCGGCTGAGGCCAGCATGACATCGGAAGCGGGAAATCCAAAAGTAGGAACCAGATTTAACTGTTCATCGGCGGGATCTCCCTGATTGGTTCGGTATTCTACATAGTCAATTCCTCGTCCCAATAACAGTACATATTGCGGTTTTTGTCCGAAATTATTCCTTGCGTAGTTAATAAAATTTTTGACCGCCAAAGGGTGTTTTTGAATTCCAAAGGCAAATTGATCTGTGAGTTCATTGATATCCATCGTCTGGACATTGTAAGAACCGCCCGCCGCTGAAGACCGGTATGCTTGGTAATCTGCTACTGGATTATTTCCATGGGTTCCCGTATACAAAATCGGATGACTGATGATCAGATAATTTCCTTGGTTAAGCGGATCAGCATAAGCGATGAATCGTTTGCTGGTTAGTGAAGTAATATTCTGAATATTAGAAGGGTCTTCGCTTACCAACACGAGGTTTCTCGCCACCGAAGTCCCCGGTAGAGCAAAAGTCAGAATGCCGCCAGATACGAGTGCCGCGAATCTTTGCCCGTTCGAACGGTCATACAAAACTGGTACACCTGCACCTTGGTTGAAATTAGAAATTTTCAGGAAATAACCGCTGACGCTTGCTGGTAACTGGAAACTGAAATTGGATTGTCCACCAAAATTAAATTGACGGGGATAAGTCAATTCATAAAATGAAACCACCAGACGGTCTGAATAGGTAACAGCCTGAGACTTATTGATGAACTGAACAGGTGTGGAGGCAGAATTTAAGGAAGACGAAGAGACTGAAATATTTGTTACCAGATCACTAAATGAATTGAGTGCAGTATCCTTAATCAAAGCATTGTTCAATAGAACCTGTATATTTCTTAGGGTATCGGAACAACCCGCTGCACCGAATTTAAAATTGGCGTTCGGTCCTCCGTTATAAACATAAAGATTGGACTGATTATCTGATAAGGGTGAGCCCGGGTCTCCCGAATAGGTTTGGGTAACAAAACCAGAACTCCAAAATTCACCTACATCATAGCTGGAGGAATAAATATATTGTTCAAGAACGACGGCTTGACCCGGATTGATTTGAGTTTTGTAGTAGGTCCCCGTTGTATACATAAAATAAGGGTCGACCGGCAAGACGTTGGTCGTTGTGTCGTTCACCTGCGGATTATACCGGAGCGTGCTAACTCCCGGGTTTACCGTTAGAAAATAAACAGAAGTGTCTGACTGAAGACTCCATTTTTGAGTATGCTGGTAGGCAGGATTGCGATAAAGAGGTTTGTCCGCTTGTCCATCATTCATCTGCCCCCAGAATTCGATATAATCTGTTGCTGAGAATTGTCCGCTCGCCACTGAAGTATAGAGCGGAACCTCTACGCCGTTGCGAAATAGTTGAAAATCTTTTGCGTCAGCAGCCGATAATCCTGCACCGGCAAGTACAGATTCAGGAATGCGATAAAGTCCATCAGCCGTAACCTTAAATTTATAATAGGTTTTGCTGAAGTCTATCCATTCATTGTTGTACGGCTGCGCAAATGCGGTTCCGAACGACAAGATCAAGCAAAATGTAAATATTTTCCTCATAAGCTCGTTCAATTTTTCTCCGGCTACCTATTTCTTAACGGCCTTCTTTTTCACATCCACCAAATCAACTTTTAGCGAAAAGACATTGGTATATAAAGGATTCGATTGATTGGCCAGGTTTGTAAAAGCATAGTCAATCTGTACGTCTCCAATTTTAAATCCTGCACCGATCGAAGGCTGATAGATCCATATTTTTTTCTGGTTCGTGGTATCTCGGTCATCCAATGTCTGTTGGAAATTGTTGATCCCCGCCCGAACAAAAAAAGCATGGTTATAAGACAATTCCAAACCCACCCTGGGATCAATACTGACCGGATTGGTGCTGACGACCGTATTCCTTTTGCCGTCGAATGTAATATCAAAATCGGCCTCTGCCAGCAGGCTAATTTTCTTGTTTATTGGAAAATTATAACTGAATCCGGGTACCAGCTGGGGTGCCGTCAACTCTATGGAATTAGACGGGATATCATTGGAAGTGGCATAAAACACTTCCCTCCACTCCTGACTGATATTATACGACCAGGCATTGAATGTGGTTGTCACATCTTTGGCCACGATACCCAGTTTCCATCGGTCACCGATTATCTGCACCGCCGCGTCAAATCCAAAACCCCAGGAAGTCGTAAAATCGCCAGCCAGTCTGTGGATGATTTTCGCGTTGATGCCGAAATTCATTTTTTGATCTTTTAACCAATCCACTTGCTGGGCCAAGGAGATCAGAAAGGCGTAGTCAGCTGATGAAAATGTCGTGATGTTGCTGAAGTCTATACTCCCATCAGGCTGCACCAGAAATACGGTATTGGGAATATCATCAACTGCAAATCGCAGCAGGGTCAGTCCCAGGGTGCGCTTATTGTCTTTTAAGGGAATAGCCAGACTGGCAAAATCATATTTACCAATACCGGCGAAATATTCAGCGTGCATCAAATTCAGTTGGGGACAGGTTCTGATATCGGCCAGTGCGGCCGGGTTCCAGTAACCACCCGTTCCGTCGGTAACAGAGGCGACCTGGGCATCGCCCATGGCCATTCCGCGCGCGCCGGCACCAATATTCAAAAATTCATTGGAATACTTGGCAAACTGGCCATAAGACCGGTTGCATAAACACAGCAGCAACAATAGGTATGGGGCGCAGCAGGTTCTGATTCTTCGGGTTACTGAAGTCAATACCATAAACTTATTCTAACGCGTTTTTATTCAGAATATTGCGGGGTTTTCAGGATGCGAATATCCCTTACTTTTACCAAAATTCCCCAGATCAATTATGTCGCTAATTGCAGAACTGAAATGGCGGGGCATGATCCAGGATATTGTGCCCGGTACCGAAGAGCAGCTTTCTCGTGAAATGACCTCTGGTTATATCGGCTTCGATCCCACCGCCGACAGCCTCCATATTGGAAGCCTGGTGCCGGTTTTACTGCTGGTACACCTTCAAAAAGCCGGTCACAAACCTATAGCCCTGGTCGGGGGAGCCACCGGTATGGTAGGCGATCCAAGTGGAAAATCGGAAGAAAGAAACCTCTTGGATGAAGATACTTTGCAGCAAAACCTGTCGGGAATCCGCCGGCAACTTGAAAAATATCTTGATTTCGATCAAGGGATCTCGAATCCGGCCGTGATGGTGAACAATTTTGACTGGTTCAAACAAATGCATTTCCTGGATTTCATCCGCGATATTGGCAAACACATTACAGTGAACTATATGATGGCCAAGGACAGCGTCAAAAAACGACTGGAAGGCACTACGGGCATGAGTTTCACGGAATTCTCCTACCAGCTGGTTCAGGGCTATGATTTTTATTGGCTCTTTAAAAACCGCAACTGCAAACTTCAAATGGGTGGTAGCGATCAATGGGGCAATATTGTAACCGGGACCGAATTGATCCGGCGAAAAACAGGAGGCGAAGCATTTGCTTTTACTTGCCCACTGCTTACAAAATCAGATGGGGGGAAATTCGGCAAAACGGAAAAAGGGAATATCTGGCTGGATCCCTTAAAAACTTCGCCCTATCAGTTTTACCAATTCTGGCTTAATGCGACAGATGCAGACGCGGAAAAATGGATAAAAATTTTTACTTTTTTACATAGGGAAGAAATTCAGGCCTTGCAAGTGGAACATGAGAAAAATCCTGCCGAAAGAGCCTTGCAGAAAAAATTGGCGAGGGAAATAACGGTTTTTATCCACGGCGAAGAGGACTATGAAATGGCACTCGCTACAACTGAAAAATTATTTAGTCAGACGGCTGCAGCCGAGCATCTTAGCGAGCGTGATTTGCATGCGCTGGAAGGCATCGTTAAGTCTTCTTACGGAATTCAAGAATTGAAAAGAGGGGTAGATCTGGTACAGTTCCTGGCAGAAACTGAAATCCTGTCCAGTAAAGGCGAGGCCAGAAAAATGATTCTCAACGGTGGCATCAGCATCAATCGCAAAAAGGTGGAAAATATTCAGTTCAAAGTCGATACCGAACTCCTTCTTCACGAGAAATATATATTGGTTCAAAAGGGGAAAAAGAATTTTTACCTGATAGAAGCGAAATAATTGGAAGTATTTCGGGTATTAATGCGGAACATTTTTTGAAAAACCTTAATTTTGCGGCCTGTTGATGTAATTGCCCGATAGTATAAAGGTAGTACGACAGATTTTGATTCTGTTTGTCGAGGTTCGAATCCTCGTCGGGCAACCAAAACCTCCTCTTTCAGTCCAGCTGAAACCAGGAGGTTTTTTTTAATGCTTTCTCCTTCGACACCGGTTTTTTTTCCTCCTCGATTTCAGTTTTTTTCTGCCTGGGTGTCATGGGACGGACCAGTAGTTTTTTTCCTTAGGAAATCCGTGCGAATATTGGTCAGGGTATTTGTAAATAAGTGTTTTTACTTAAGTCTTCAAATGCCCGTCCCTACAGGATTTGAGGAATAATTTCCCCTTCCCAAATTAGTAAAGATTCCCGTTATGGGAATTCAATTTCTTCTAATAATATATGTTTTCATTTATCGTTTCATTTTAGTATTTAGTCGAAGGAATTTCCGATATCCAAAAAACCGTAGATGCCCCTGATAACTGTTCCTAGAAAAAAATCTTGTTATTTGCTTGCAATCCTTCTGTTGCTAGCAGGAACTATTCCCGCCATGGCACAGGTGGTCCCCGACTTTACACCCAGCATTACTTCCGGTTGTTCCCCTTTGGCTGTGAGTTTTACGAATACCTCCACTGGTACCAGCTCGACGGCCACCTATACTTGGACATTTGGAAACGGTAACGGGATTACAACGAGTGTTAAGAACAATCCGGTTTCAGCAACCTATTTCGTAGGTCAGGTCTACACCGTTACACTGGTCGTTCACGATGGCGGACAAGACTATACAGTCTCCAAAACGATAACCGTTTACAAAAAACCGCAAATTAATTTTACGCCCGACCGGACGGTTGGATGCTCACCCCTGTTGGTCAATTTCACCAGTTCCCTGAACGCAGGAGATGGTACGATTACCGGGGCTATCTGGAATTTTGGGGATGGGAATTCCCTGAACTCCATTGCCAGTCCAGTTTCCAATACCTATGCTTCGCCTGGCGTATATACCGTGAGTCTGACGGCTACCAACAGTTTTGGGTGTATCAATACCCAGAAAATTGCCGACATGGTGACGGTTTATCCTGCGCTGGTTCCAGCATTCAACGTGGACTCCACTGCTTTGTGTAGTATAAATCAACCAGTCGTATTCCACAATACTTCCACAGGGGATGGGGCCCTCACTTATTCCTGGAATTTCGGTGATGGGGATACCAGCAATCTGACAAGTCCTACCCATCTGTATGCCGCCAAAGGGAATTATGGAATTAGCCTAACGGTTTCAAATACCTATGGTTGTTCTTCTTCGATTACAAAACCGGCTTATATCAACCTGGCTAACTTCAGCGCTGATTTTACTACGGCTAACTCTTACTGTCCAGGGAACACCATTGTTTTTATCAACAATAGTTCTCCAGCACCTTCCGGCAATCCCCTTTGGTCTTTTGGAGATGGCGGCAGTGGTATAGGTATTACTTATGGACACAATTATGCAACGGCTGGTAACTACACCGTTACCATGTATGAGAATTTTGGAACCTGTCTGGACTCAGTAGTTAAAGTAATCAACATCTTGGCGGCTCCCAACATCAGTCCTTTTATACTAGACAAAGGCACCAGTTGTTCTTCACCAATGACCGTTCATTTTAGCGATACCAGTGCAGGTGCTACCAACTGGCATTGGAATTTCACGGGTAATCCAGCCGATACCTCAGACCTTCAAAATCCTACGTTTACTTACAATTCCAATAATTTATTTTCACCAACCCTTACCATCAAAAACGCGAATGGGTGCTCATCAACTGTATCAGAAACTTTTAATACTGCCCAACCAACGGCGACCATACATGCTGATACTGTTTTGATTCCCGATCCAGTTTATTGTGCCGACGTACAGGCGACATTTACTGCTCTCTCGCATGATACGCTGGCCACTTATTTCTGGTCATTTGGTGATGGTACGACTTCTACTGCCGCCAATCCGGTGCATGTTTTTTCAAAACCGGGCACCTATATTGTTAACCTGAGTTTTACCACCATTCATGGATGTTCTGGCGGTGCATTTCCTCCGGATACCATCATCGTATATCCTAAGCCGCATGCAGTTTTTAATGCATACGACTCTTTGCCTTGTACAACCAATCAGCTGGAAACATTCATTAACCTTGATGACAGTGCAGCCAAGTTTACTTGGTTTTATGGAGACGGTCAGTCAGATGTCAACAACAACGTGGTACATTTCCATCAGTACAATGCATCGGGTTCCTATACCATGACACTGGTTGCTTCTAGTCCGGGTTGTCCTGATTCAGATACATCCATTGTTCGATTTGTGAAAACAACCCCGATACCGAAACTTACTGTACAAAATAATTGTGACAGCAACCGACTCAGCGCAAAAATTTCTGTTCAACCCGGCGGTGGGACGGAATATGTCTGGCATTATGGAGACGGGTCACCCGATGATTCAGATTTTGTCTACATACCTGCCAAAAATCATCATTTTCCGCAAGGGGGTAAATACATCAATTCAGTAGATGTGCTCTATGGTACTTGCTGGCAAACAACCGGACCAGTTCCTGTATATGTTTTAGACAATCAAAGTCCTGTATTGAGCTCCACGAAGGATACCATTTGCCAGAGCTCTCAGCTTCCTGTAAAAATTTCCGGTGTGGACACCAACTATCATAGTTTTTTCACCGGTGCAGCAAACTATTATAAAGTAGTGAAATGGCAGTACAACGATGGGACGACCTTCAATGCCAACAACGGCTT
>Ga0206938_1053_pt1 | contig 31742 bp, 28 predicted proteins | sample Alteio_BWOrgHeat_12_FD_152918 | JGI IMG/M metagenome (GOLD analysis project Ga0206938, IMG submission 152918) | Enriched cells from forest soil in Barre Woods Harvard Forest LTER site, Petersham, Massachusetts, United States -... | ecosystem: Environmental > Terrestrial > Soil > Temperate forest >... | reverse complement strand
TCCATTGGTGCCCGGTGGAATCTGTTTTCCAGATGAACCCATCATCCCATGGCGGGTTTTTGGCCACATGCGGCTTGCCGCCGTAAATTACTTTCACGCTTGCCTTGCCTGCGGGCAGTTCGTTAATTGTGTTTATCCTGATGAGGTTGTTTTTGTACTCAAAAGGCTGTTTTTTATTGTTGACCAGCACTTCTTTTACGTTCAGCGAATCCAGCAGGTCGAACAGCAATACATGGGTCGGCTGCGCCATGATGACATCAATAGTAGTATAGCCGTCGATTGACCGCTGGTTAAAATCGACATCCAGCGCAATGGTATAATGCCTTATATCCATAATGGCCTGTTCGGGCTTTAGTTTGCCGCCGGAGGTAAAGGTTTGCTGGGCGTGTAATCCCTTAGCCATCGATACAGCTAACAGGATAATCAAAATTTTGCGCATGGTTGATTTATTTACAGGATTAAAATCAATTGGTATTGTTGGTTTCCAGGTCCGAATGATATCTTATCGGAAAATCGTATTTTGATTTGATCGGTTGGTTACCCCGTTTTGCCGGAATCCATTTCGGCGATTTTATGAGCAGCCGGACCACATCAGCATCAAACGAAGGCGTGAGGCTTTTTACAACTTTAATATCCGTTAAACTGCCGTCTTTTTCAACAAAAAATGTTAAAATAACCTCCTGCAGTGTGTCGCCCGCTTTTTGCTTTGGCCATTTTAAGTTATTCATGATATAAGCATAAAGTGCAGCCTGGCCACCGGGGAATTCGGGCGGGGTTAAAGTCTGCTGTTTTGTTACCGCAGTATGATGCCCAGGTGAAGTGTTTTTGGTTTTTGGATGAGCGATAATGCTGAAACATGCCAATATGAAAGGGAAAAGTAAAGAGTATTTCATGCTTTAAATATAATAATTCTCCCTATGCTGTTTTCATTTTATTACTTTTCCGAATTTAATGGCAACGTAATAGGAACAGAATAAGCAACTCTAACCGGTTTCCCAAACTGCAAGTCCGGTTCCCATTTAGGGCTTTCACTAATTACTCTTTGAGCTTCTTTATCGATATCAGAAGACAGCCCGCGCATCACCTTTACATTAGTAACCGAGCCATCCTTTTCAATAATAAAATTAATGATCATCCTTCCTTTAATGTCCCCGGCATTTTTGGGCATTTTAAAATTGGCTTTGATATACGCTATGAATTTATCCAATCCGCCCGGAAATTCCGGCTCAGCCTCGCGTAATTTATATCGGGATGAATCGACTTTTTCAACCTGGTCAACATCCGGTGGCGGTGGTGGTGGCGGCGGTATCGTTTGAGCTTTAACGCTGATAAATGATAAAAACAGGAGCGTCGTAATTAAAAATGCTTTCATGGTTTTATTCACTTGAGTCGCTTATAATGAAATTTATAGGTTGCATAAATCCCCTTCTAACGGGCTTACCATTTATTATTGCAGGTATCCATTTCGGTGATTTCTTTAAAACCCGCAAAGCTTCGGCATCAAAGTCCTTTCCTAAACTTCTCAAAATCTTAAAATGGGTTAAACGACCGTCCTTTTCAACAACAAAACCTACGACAACTCTACCTGATACTTCCGGATCCCCCGGCCACTTTAAATTCTTACCTAAAAATTTATAAAATGCTTTTTGTCCGCCAGGAAATGAAGGTGATGGCTCAACAGGGTCAATTAAAATTTGATTAGTTTTGTGAGGTGCTGTTGCGGGCTTACTTTGTCCCTTTGCTCCAACAAAAAACAGTAAAAAAACAAGGATTAGGTACAGCCATTTCATACCCTAAATATACTAATTCTCCCTGACCAATAAACCATCCGCAAAATTACGCAGGTATAGTTTTTGCGCTTCGGGCAGGTTAATGGCATCCAGGGCCATGAAAGCTTTGTCGGCAAAGGTTTCCATCGCATGCTCTGCAAATTGCCTTATATTGAGTTCGTCATATATTTTGGTAACAGCGGCTACCTTTTCGTTGTTGTCAAATTCCTTATAAGCAATCCAGCTATCCAGTTCAGTTTTTTGCGTGCCGGTGGCCAATTCCAGCGCCCTGATCAGTAACCATGTTTTTTTGTTGGAGATAATATCACCACCCACCTGTTTGCCGAATTTATCGGGGTCACCGTAAACATCCAGGATATCGTCCTGCAACTGGAAAGCGATGCCCAGGTATTCGCCGAAACTGTAAAGCAAGTCAGCGTCCTCCATTTCTGCACCGCCAATTAAAGCGCCTATTTTTAACGCCCCACCCAATAAAACAGATGTTTTCAGGCGGATCATTTCAAGGTATTCATCCACATGCACTTCTGCACGTTGCTCGAAATCCATATCCAGCTGCTGGCCCTCGCATACGCCAAGGGCGGTTGTGTTAAAAACATCCATCACTTCGCGCAGCAAATGGTCCTGCACCTTCATCATCAATTGGTAACTCAACACCAGCATGGCGTCACCGGATAAAATGCCCGTATTATGCCCCCAGCGTTCGTGCACCGTTATTTTACCGCGGCGCAGGGGAGCATTATCCATAATATCATCATGCATCAGCGTGAAGTTATGAAACACCTCAATAGCCAACGCGGGCGAAATAGCTGCATTTACATCGCCGCCAAAAAGATTACAAGCCATTAACAATAGGGCGGGCCGCATCCTTTTACCGCCAAGCGACAAAATATAAGTAACAGGTTCGTATAAAGTATCGGGCGATGCCGGCAGGTTTAATTTATCAACCGCTTCGCTTATAAGTTCCTGTAAATCCTGTAATTTATTCATAATTGTTTTTTGGGTGAGTAGTCAGTGGTGAGAAGTGAGTGAAAAAAGAAAACACTCACCATTCACTACTCACCACTCACTAACTCACCAGGGAAAAATCAATCTGTTTCTTTGTCAGATCTACATTTTTCACCCGGATTTTTACCTCATCGCCCAGCTGGTAAACTTTCTTTTTACGCTGACCGATGATGGCATAGTTTTTCTCGTCTAAAGTATAAAAGTCGTCGGATATATCACGCAGGCGGATCATGCCTTCGCATTTATTCTCGATAATTTCAACATACATACCCCATTCCGTAACACCCGAGATCACGCCGCTGTAGACATTGCCCACCTGGTCTTTTAAGAATTCAGCTTGTTTGTATTTGATAGAGGCACGTTCAGCATCAGCCGCTTTTTTTTCCATTTGCGAGCTGTGCTGGCAAAGTTTTTCGTAATGCTCCGCATTAGCGCTCTGGCCACCGTTGAGGTAGTGGAACAACAAACGGTGCACCATCACATCCGGGTAACGGCGGATAGGAGAGGTGAAGTGGGTGTAATGGTCAAAAGCCAAACCGTAATGGCTGCTGCTTTTGGTGGTATAAATGGCCTTCGCCATGGAGCGGATGGCTAATTGGGTCAGCACGTTTTGTTCTTTTTTGCCTTCCACATCCTCCATTAAATAATTAAGGGACTTGGCGGTTTCTTTATCCGATTTGGTATTGATCTTGTAACCAAACCGGGCGGCAAACAGGGCAAAATTGGCCAATGCTTCAGGTTTCGGCGTATCGTGCACACGATAAACAAAGGTATATTTATGCTTGCCCTTACCCATTTTGCTTACATGCTCGGCCACTTTTTTATTAGCCAGCAACATGAAATCTTCGATCAGCTTATGGGCATCCTTGCGTTCTTTTACATAAACGCCGATAGGTTTGCCGGTTTCATCCAGTTTGAATTTAACTTCAGTAGTTTCAAAACTGATGGCGCCATTCTTGAATTTTCTATCGCGAAGCTTATAAGCCAGCGCGTTTAGTTTGAGTATTTCTTCCGTAAAATCACCGGTTTTGGTTTCAATCACTTCCTGCACTTCTTCGTAAGCAAAGCGCCTGTCCGAATGGATGATGGTTTTGCCAAACCATTCGGTAATGATATGCGCCTCTTCGTTCATTTCAAATACAGCGGAAAAGCAAAGCTTATCCTCTTTTGGCCGCAATGAGCACAAACCGTTCGAAAGCCGTTCCGGCAGCATTGGGATCACCCGGTCAACCAGGTAAACAGAGGTTCCGCGTTCGTCAGCCTCTTTATCCAGTGCCGAATCAGGTTTAATATAATGCGATACATCAGCAATGTGTACGCCAATTTCATAATTACCATTTTCCAATTGTTTAAAGGAAAGCGCATCATCAAAATCCTTGGCATCAAATGGGTCGATGGTAAATGTGGTTGTATTCCTGAAGTCCCGCCGTTTGGCGATCTCTTCTTTGGTGATGATATCAGAAATTTCTTCGGATTCATGTTCAACTTCAGCCGGAAACGATAGCGGGAAACCGTATTCAGCCAGGATGGCGTTCATTTCCGTATCATTCTCGCCCTGTACACCTAAGATCTGTTTGATGCGTCCAATAGGATTTTTTGCGTCGGCAGGCCAGTCGGTAATTTCGGCAATGGCTTTTATGCCGTTTTTAGCGCCGTTAAGGTCGTTTAAAGGGATAAAAATATCGTGCATCATTTTCCGGTCGTCCGGGATGAAGAATGCGAACCGCTCCGAAAGTTTTACGATCCCGGTGAACTCCATTTTGGCGCGTTCAAGAATCTCAATTACTTCACCTTCTTTATTTTTGCCCTTGCTTTTGGCGTAAACATAAACTTTTACTTTATCGCCGTTAAGGGCATTGCGCAATTTGCGCGGGGCGACAAAAATATCGTTTTCAAATTCATCGTTGGTGACGATAAAGGCTGAACCGTCGTTGGTCATATCCACCACACCTTCAATAAAGGTTTTGAGTACGAGCAACTGGAATTTACCGGGAGTAAGTTCCTTTAAAACCCCTTTTTTTGATTCATCTTTAAGGATATCAAAGATGATTTCCCGTGCTTCTGGGTCGCGGACATTGAGTTTGGCAGAAACTTGTTTATAATTTAATGGCGTATTGCCGTTTTGTTCGAATATATCCAAAACCATTTGGGTTAGCACCTGGTTGATGGAAGAGTTGTTTTTCTTTTTAGACATGAATTAGTATTACTACATTGCAAAGATAAGTGTTTTGAATGCTGATTGCGGAATGTCGAATGCGGAAGTTTTTTGAATATGGGCAGGGCTTTGACTCAGCTTTATACTAACATTCATTCAGAGCCATTGTTTTCATCAAATTCTTTTAGCTCTTTTGACGATTTACCTGATAAAATATCCGGAAGCCATTTTCTAAAATCTTTGTTGGATACTTTTTTATTGCTCTCAATGCTTTTTAGCAAGTTGATAACCCTGGGGTCGTTATAGTTGTTTATAATAATTCTTTTACGCAAAAAATTGGGACTAATAGCATCTTGTAAAATACCCTCCGGCACCTTATTGTCATTATATAGCGATAAAATAAGATTACAAAGATTAACGTAGTCGTTCATATTGAGGTTTTGCATTGCACAAATGCAGATACCCACTTGCATATTATTAAAATTCCCTTTACCAAGAAATGTCATCACATCATTTCGATAAAATTCGCCGTGTTCAAGGATGTTTACAAATGCTTTATCGGCCAGCAGCGCTTCATAAAAATCCAGTGTATCGTTTTTTCGTTTGTCAATGAAGCTAATAAAGTCAATTTTTTGATAGCTGGGATCTGATATCGGCGATGATAATTGCTTTTGGCTATTTTGGTTATTATTTAAACAACCTTGATTTAGGGCCACCATTGTAAAAGAAAAGAGTACAAGAAGCCTGTTTTTCATATTAATACTGCTTAAATAAGTTAACGGCCCTTAAAATTAACAAACTTTCTAACTATTCGCCAGGTATCGAGGCAATCAACCTTTTGGTATACTCTTCCTTCGGATGATAATAGATCTCGTCAGGATCTCCCATTTCAACGATCTCGCCTTTATTCATCACCATCATCCTATCGGATATGTGTTTAATAACTGCCAGGTCGTGTGATATAAAAATGTAGGTGAGGTTAAATTCCTGCTGCAGTTCCCTGATCAGGTTAAGTACCTGGGCTTGTACGGAAACATCCAATGCAGAAACTGATTCATCGCAAATAATGAACTTTGGCTGCAGGGCCAAAGCACGGGCAATTACAATCCGCTGTCTTTGGCCCCCTGAAAATTCATGCGGGTAACGGTTAAAATGCTCGGGCGGCAGGTTTACGCGCTCCAGCAGCTCTAAAACTTTGCGTTTGCGTTTGGTATCATTGGTGTAAAGCTGGTGAACCTGTAAAGGCTCCATCAGCGAATCACCAACGGTAAGGCGCGGGTTTAAAGAGGAGTAGGGGTCCTGGAAAATGATCTGGATATTGCGCCTGATCTCTCTTAGTTCATTTTTTTTTAGGCTGCGCAGATCAGTATTTTCAAAATTGATGCTGCCGGAAGTCGGCTCTATCAACCTTAAAATGCTGCGGCCCAAAGTGGTTTTTCCACAGCCTGATTCGCCTACCAGGCCAAGCGTTTCGCCGGGATAAACGTCAAAACTCACCTGGTTAACCGCTTTTACAAAGTCTTTCGACTTGCCAAATAAATTATGACCAGTTGGAAACCAGGTATTTAAATGGCTTATTTTGAGTAAGGGTTCCTGTTCATAAAGTTTCCGCTTTCTTTCTTCAACTTCTCCGGCCTGATACAAATAGCCCTCCCTTATTTTTTCAATACTTGAGGCTTTCGTATTTTCATTGTCCAGGAAATCTGATACCACGGGCAGCTTTTTAAGGTGATAAGCAGGTGAGGGGCGGCAGGCCAGTAATCCTTTGGTATAAGGGTGTTTGGGATGGGCGAACAAGGTTTTAACCGAAGCTTCTTCTACCACTTCGCCTTTATACATTACCATAACGCGATCGGCAATTTCACTGATCACGGCCAGATCATGCGAGATAAAGATCAGGCTCATATTGCGTTCTGCTTTCAGCTTATGCAATAACTCTATAATCGTCTTTTGAACAGTAACATCCAGCGCGGTGGTGGGCTCGTCGGCGATCAGTATTTCCGGGTTGCAGGAAAGCGCCATGGCGATCATCACTCTTTGCTTTTGGCCGCCGGAGATCTGGTGCGGGTAACTATCGAAAATAGCCTCAGGGCGAGGCAATTGCACTTCTTTAAATAAAGCAATAGTTCGTTCTTTTGCTTCGGCTTTGTTTACACCGAGGTGCAATTGGATCGCCTCCGTAATTTGAAACCCGCAGGTTAAAACCGGGTTAAGCGAGGTCATTGGTTCCTGGAAGATCATAGCCATCTGGTGGCCCCTTATCGTTCGCATTTCAGTCTCGGCGATTTTGCAAAGGCTTTTATCGTTCAGCAATACCTGCCCGCTGATAACCGCTTGTTTTTCATCCAGTAAACGCATCAGCGCGAGCGAAGTAACCGATTTCCCCGAACCGGATTCGCCCACAATACCAATGGTTTCGCCCTTATTTAAATGGAACGATATACCCTTAACCGCCTCAAAATAGCCGCTTTGTGTTTTAAACTTAATGTTAAGATCTGTTACTTTTAGCATTTTATACGCCTACAAGGGTGATAGATTCATCCGGGATCAGTTCCTCGCCACGGTAACGTCTTAACAACTGGGCAGTTGCGACAACGTCTTTCTGACAGTAAATGGCTATTCTGTCCAGTTGATTGTCTACCCAGTAAACACGCCCCACCATGCTGCCGTCAATATCATCTTTTGGGGTGGGGATGTTAAAAATCGCGGTCAGCAACGCTAACGAGGTATAGTTTTTATAATCGCCAAACTTCCATAGTTCCATGGTATCCAGGTGGTTGATCTCCCAGGGCTTTTTGCCGGATATCTCCAATTGGGATGGAATTTTGATACCATTCACCAGCATCCTGCGGCAGATATATGGAAAATCAAACTCTTTACCATTATGTGCGCAAAGTATCAAAGTTAGGGGCCGGCTAACCAGTAAAGCGGCAAATTGCTCAAGTAGTTCCTTTTCATCATGCGAGAAAAAAGATTTAACCCTGAGCCCGGTATTTTTTCCACCGGTAAATATCCCAATCGAGATACAAATAATCTTGCCAAACTCAGCCCAGATACCCGCACGTTCATAAAATTCTTCGGCAGTTTCTTCTTTACGCTGGTATTGCGTCTTCAAGTCCCACAGTTTTTGAAAATGATCCGGTACTTCGGCAAAACTGCTGTATTGCGGAACGGTTTCAATATCAAGCACCATCAGGTTATGAAGGTCGTATTGTTCAAGCATTTTTTGTTTGTTACAATCCAAATATAAGGAATATGCCGGAAACGCCTCACCTAAATCCTCTCCAAAGGAGAGGACTTGAACTGCGCTCTTTTTTAGCCATCTCCTGTGGAAAATAACTATATAAGGGGGACAAGATGATTTCACATCAACGTTTCATTTGCTTGCTTGCAAGTCCATCAACCATCTTTGTTAAACTATCAATAGTTTTCTTTGGTAGTTTTAGGCTTAAATCCATCCCGGTTGTATCTATGACTGAAAAGGACTTGCTCTTGTATCCAGCACTCGGAACCATGCTTTCAGCTATTAAACCAGCATAATAAGATGTAAGCCCTTTTTGATAAGCCGCAACATCATCTGTAGCCGTTACATATATAATTTTATTATCTGTATCGTATGTACCAGTTAAAACACTACGAGAATCTCTTTCAATAGTTATTTTATAATGGGATAGTGGCTGTTTACAAGCCGAAATAGCAAGTAAAAAAGTCATTAAAATTACGATATAGGCATTGAATTTTCTTTTCATAATATTTATTAAGGTTAACATTAAAAATAACTTATTGAGTATAGATAAAGGAAAACTGATTTATTGTTGAAATTTAGTAAGTAAACCTGTTATTTTAATCGTCCTATGCTCTTTAGTCCCCATTTCAACATATTCAAAATACATATCTATCCATTTAAAAAATAATTCATAGGGGATATATCCCTTGCTATCTACTGGTCTTTCAGAGAAAATTATAAGGTCTTGCGGCTTAATAATTGGCCTGCCATCTTCTTTTAAATTGTCGTTTGTCAAATGAAGTACGACATCCTCTTGAAAATATATCATGAATAAAAATTTGTATTATTTACTTTGCTTAAAGGTTTGGAGTTGAAACCTTAAAGCTAATAATTATATCGCTTGTCCCAATTTATTATAGTCAAATTAGTATGCCGATCAAGTCCAATTAATTTAATGGGGCTTTTTTTGTAACTTCGGGAAACCTTACTGTAATGCACGTACTATATATAATTCTGTTTTTAATAGGGGGAGTTTGCTTGATCGTTTTGGGTATATCGCTTACAATAAAAGAAATGAAAACATGGTCTAAATGGCACAATGATAAATGGACTATTGGTAATATACAAGGGTTGGGCGTTGGCTGTGTAATTATAGGTGCAATTTTAATTTTACAAGCCTTTACTTAAAGTTTCCCTATCCCAACTAATATAATTTCCTATTAGAGGGAACTGGGGGAGGCCTATTTCTCCAGTACCTCAAATCCCACATGAACCATATTCCCGTTTCCGTCAACCAAAGTAAGGGTGTGTTTACCAGGGGGAGGGTTTAAAGCCAGCTGGTGAAAATCCTGGGTTTCGCCAACGTATTCATCATCCAGGTGCCAGAATATTTTAACGCCGTTTTGCCGGTGCGCGGCGTCAAACACCACCCGGCCGCGGCTGCCGTCTGCCTCAAGCGGGACGTATATTTTAGCGCCTTCTTTGGGGTAGATGATCTCCATCGGGTTGCCACGTTCGCCCTGTGCACAATCCGGCCTGAATGGAGGCAGTACATGATACTGATAGCTCCGGCTTTTGTAGTAATATTCCATTGACGGTGGCAGCACAAACCATTTTTTGTTGATGATCTGATCAGGAGGGACGCAATTACCGGTTACCTGCCATTTACTATCGGCGCTTAAATGTACCAGCTGGTGCCAGGGGCAAACGGGTGCATTCAAGCCTCCTTTAGGAACGTATTCATCATAAGTATCGTCGCAATACTCGCCGGCGCGGTAGCCGCTTTGTTTGCAAACTTTTATTTTTACCATTTCGCCAACCGGCATATCAAACCATTGGCGGGTAACGGGCAGCAGCCTGAAGATCTCGAACATGGCCGGAGCTGCTGTATTGATGCCTGTTAACCCCGGCCTGCCTTCGCCGTCGGTATTACCTACCCAAACCGCGACCACATATTTGGGAGTGATGCCGATAGCCCAACCATCCCTGAAACCAAAGCTGGTGCCTGTTTTCCAGGCGATGCGCTGGGTAGAGCTGAACCGGTTCCACAGCATCTCCTCGCCGGGCCTCATCACCTCTTCCATAGCTTGCAGCGTATAATAAATGGAGCCGGCATCCAGCAAACCTGTTTTTTGCAGGTCGGTTTTTTTTGCCGGCGCGATAGTATAAATAGGGTTATGATAATCGGCCTGGTCGTATTTGCCGTTGTATTTGTTATAATGATTAAGCACCCTGGCCATATCAGCATATGATCCCGCCAATTCCCACAGGGTATTCTCTCCCCCGCCCAGTATCAGCGACAAACCATAATGGCTGGCGGGTTTGTTCAGCGTGGTCATTCCTATTTTATGCAACTGATCGTAAAACCGGTCGCTTTTATATTGCTGCAGCAGTCGTACTGCCGGAACATTTAACGAGCGCGCCAATGCCTGTGAAGCCGGCACCGCGCCATCATACACCAAATCGAAATTTTTAGGGTGAAAACTTAAGATCTGGGTGGGAATATCCGGCAGTAAACTATTCGGCAGGATCAAACCATCATGCATAGCCGAGGCATAGAGTAGTGGTTTTAAAGTACTTCCGGGACTTCGCGGCGCGTTTACTACATCCACGTCGCTCTGCATCGTCGAATCCTCCGGATGCGAAATATTGCCCGCATAGGCCAGGGTCGCGCCCGTCTCCACATCAAGTACAACAGCCGCAATATTGTTAATATCATTGGCTTTTAATTGTTGGTGATGCCGCTCCAATATCTGGTTAACCTGGCGCTGCAGGTTGGTTTGGATAGTCGTTTTCAGTCGTGTATCGCCAAAACGTTTCGCCTGGCTGTCAACTTTAAAACGCTCCAGCAGGTGAGGGGCCAACTGCGGCAGAGGCAAAGGCAAATCGGGAACGGGTTCTAATTTGGCAAGGGATGCTGTAGCAGCATCAATTATTCCTTGTTCCCGCAGCTTGTCAAGGAGCAGGTTCCGTTTTTTCAGCAGGATCGCCCTGTTTTTACCAGGATTGACAAGGGACGGTGCATTAGGCAACACTGCCATGGCTGCCATCTCGCCCCAGGATAGCTTATCCGGGCTTCGCCCGAAATAGCGCCAGGACGCGGCATCCAAACCGACCACGTTGCTGCCAAAGGGGGCATTGCTGGCATAAAGTGAAAGGATCTCGCTCTTTTTATAGCCGCACTCCAGCCGCATGGCCATAAAGATCTCTTTTATTTTATTGAGATAGGTGCGTTTGTCTTTCGTTGCCAGCCTGATCACCTGCATGGAAATAGTGCTGCCGCCGCTTTCTACTTTTCTCGAACCAAAGTTTTGCCTGATAGCCCTGCCCAAAGCCAGTATATCAAAACCTGGGTGGTGCATAAAGCGCTTATCTTCAAAGGTGATGATGCATTGCTTAAATTTTTCGGGCACTTCGGCGTTTGGCGGGAAGCGCCACTGGCCGTCGGATGCAATGGCCGCACCAAGCAAATTGCCATTGGCATCGTCAATAACATAGGAAGTAGGGCTTTTAAAAAGCGGATTTGGCAAACAAAACCAAAACAGCAGGCCCGACACACCTAAAAACGCAAGTATTATTATTATTTTTGGCCTTTTCACAAAGGCTTTTACATTACTTAAACTCAGTTTCATTTAATATTAGGATGAAGATACATAAGTTATCCATTGTTATCCCTGCATACAACGAAGGAAATACGATCCATTTGATTTTAAACAAAATTAAAGCCGTAAACCTTATCGATAATATCCAAAAGGAACTCATTATTGTTAACGATTGCTCCAGCGACCATACCGAAGAAGCAGTTAACGCTTATAAATCAGAAAACCCGGGCCTTGAGATCAGCTACTTTAAACACGAAACCAATAAAGGCAAAGGTGCCGCTATCCATACAGGTATCTCCAAAGCAACCGGCGAATACCTCATCATCCAGGATGCCGATTTGGAATATGACCCCGAAGAGTACAACGACCTGCTAAAACCCGTTTGCAACGGCTTTGCGGATGTGGTTTACGGTTCGCGCTTTATGGGCAGCAACCCGCACCGTATTTTATTCTTCTGGCATACCATCGGCAACCGCTGGCTTACCTTCGCTTCCAACATGTTCAGCAACCTGAACCTGACGGATATGGAAACCTGTTACAAGCTTTTTGATACCAAACTCATCCAGTCCATCAAATTAAGCGAGCAACGTTTTGGTTTTGAACCGGAGGTTACCCAAAAAATTGCCCGTGTGCCTAAAATTCGCATTTACGAAGTAGGCATTTCCTACTATGGCCGTACCTACGAGGATGGCAAAAAGATCGGCTGGAAAGATGGCGTCAGGGCGATTTACTGTATTTTGAAGTATGGTTTATTTAGAGTTGATTAGGTTGATTGGGTTGGATTAAGTTGATTAAGTTAGCTTTTTCCGACACTAACTCAATCAACCTAATCAACAACTCAACTCAATCAACTTACCTCACCACTTCCACCCATTGCCCCTTCAGCAACGCACTAATCGATTTATTATACATCGCTTCGCATAAGGTTGCCGGTAGGTAGTATTTACCTGCATAGGCGGCATTCAGCATTACATTGTACTTCAATTCTTTTCCCTCGGGGATACCGAAATAGGTATAAACCCGGTCGTCCCTGATGTCGAGGTAATCGTAATCCGAGGATGCAAACGCGTCTTCTGTACCTGTCAGCCTTGAATTCAATATTTCCCAACCCGATGGGAAGATCTGCGTTAGCGCCATATTCTGATAATAGCCTTTGTGGCCTGGATTCTTAACCACCACCTGCGCCACAAAATCGGTGCCCTGCTTCAATTTGGCAGGATCGAGGATATGGCCATCCAGCGTGGTATAACTTATCCGCAGATCCAAAACATCCGGGTTAATGATCGATTCCACATCCTGGCCGGCAGCAGGTTGCCCTGATTGGATCAGCCTGATATACAATTTGTTTTTGCCGTTGTTTGTAACGGAAACATTGCCTCCGTTAGCCGCAACTGCGTTTTGCCACAGGTACGATGATGAGTTCACATTTCCTCCAGTTGAACCCGACTTGTAATTAAACATCAACTTGGCCGAAGTCTTATTTTTCCCACAATATTCTGCTATTGCGATGAGCGAATAGGCGGTGGTTTGCGTGCTGTACCAGTCATCTTCTGACAAACGGGCAGCAACGGTCCGCAATTGCGCCGAGGCCTGTGGCCGACCCAGCAGGGTAAGGGTTTCCAATATCATAGCATCGTCCCTTAAATCAGAACCATAAGTACCATAAAGCGAGTAGTAAGGTTTGATAGTGAGCGGCAAGCCATTGATCAGCTGCATGCCTGTCTCCGGTTGCCCTGCCAGTTTATAGGCAGCCGCTAAACGCCATTTTGCCTCAATACTCAAGTATGGGAACTCCCGCAGCCTGTTCATCGCACCCATTTCCGGTGCTCTTGCCAAAGCCAGCAAGTATAAACGGTAAGCCTGTATCAGGTCCGATCCATAAAAACTCCGGCTATCAGGCGCCCAGGTTTGTGCCTTTTGTTTTTGGTACATTTTCCAATGTTCCAAAAAGCCTATAGGCAGGCTGTAGCCTTTATCCTGTGCCGCCATCATAAAATGCCCGGCGTAATTGGTACCCCATTCGTCGGCATCGCCAACACCCGGCCAGTAGCTTAAACCGCCATCTGTCAGCTGGAAACCGTTCAGCCGGTTAATGGTTATTTTAATATTCCGTTCGGTTTCTGCTTTTTGCCTTGGGCTCAGATCAAGCAACTGGTCTAAGTAAAGCTGCGGGAAGGCCGAGGAGGTGGTTTGTTCCACGCATCCATACGGATACTCGATCAAGTAATTTAATCGCTTGGCGAGGTTTAATGGCGGTATCGAGGCCACCATCAGCGTAGCCTTATTGGTTCCGGTAATGCCGACTGCATTATATGCAGCGCTCCAGCTTTCGCCCGGCTGCAATTCTTTTTCCTGTATTTTGGTGATTGGAGGGTTGGGATTACGGACATTCATCTCCACATCGTACGATGATGTTTCCTTACCGCTTTTTGCGATGATCTTTACTCTGCCTACGCCTACAAAGTCCCTTACATCCAGATCGAAGGTTACCAGCTGGTCGCCCGTTTTGGTAAAGGTGACTGTCTTTTGATTATTCCCGCTGAGGTTGCTGAACATGTTCGACTGCACCTGAAGGTTCACCGTTTTCACCGTATTTTCCATCGCAAAAACAGTTACCGGCAGCTGGATCTTTTCGGAGGGGCCCAAAACACGCGGCAAGGTAGCCAGTATCATCAATGGCTTTTTAACTGCTACATATTTATCAGCCTGCCCGTAAGCGCCATCATGCCCGGCAATCACCATCACTTTTACCATACCCACATATTGGGGCAGTGTAAAGGCATGGGTTTGTTTTCCGCCTGCTGCCAGCCTGAAAGGCCCTAAGAACTTCACCACCGGCTTAAAGCGATTTACAGCCACGTTGTGGTTAGCGCCGGCCGTGCCATCGCCACCAATGCTTAAAATGCGTTCCAGGCCGGTTCCGTAAGCGCCTATTACGTAGTCGAACAGATCCCAGGTTTTTACGCCAAGCGCCTCGCGGGCATAAAAGGTTTCATGCGGCTGTGGCGTTTTATAATTGGTGATATCCAGCAAACCTTCATCAACAATAGCAATGGTATAAGTCATTTCCTTACCGGATGCTTCCGATACCGTAACCGATGTTTGAGTTTCCGGCCTGATTTTATCCGGCATACTGATCACCGGCTTCAGCACAGTTTCGGGGTCTTCAACGGCTAATGGAATTGCCCCATACATCCTTATTGGCAAATCATTCACTGTTTGCGAGTGCCTTTGCAACAGCGTTACGTTCACAAAAATGTTTGGCGCCATGCCAGGTTCAATTTTAAAAGTATAGCGGGTTTGGCCTTTTTTAGTATCGATCCAGGTTGTTTTTATCACCTTGCTGCCATTTTCGAGGCTGATCAGGGCATGGCCGTCAGACATAGTCGGGATTGTCAATGTCGCTTCTTCGCCAACTTTGTAATTGGTTTTATCCGAAGTAAATGATAACATGGATGCTTCCGTAGGATTGGTTTCCTGCAGGCGTGCCGACCAATTTGGCCAGTCTACATAAATGATCTTTCCGGTAGAGTGGCCGGTTTGCGGATCTTTTATACGCAGGAGGTAACGGCCCCAGTCTGCCTGTTTAATGTGCATGTTCCATTGGGCATGCCCGTTTTCAACACGGACGTTTTCGGCTTTAATCAGTTTATTAAACTTATCCTGGGTAAAATTGCTTAATTCATTACCACTTTCATCCCACCACCAGCGCCATTGGATTTTGTAAAGTTCCAGTTCAACGGTGCGGCTTCCTTCAAAGGGCTTGCCTTTGGTGTCAACATCCGCAATATCTATCAGGTTATCCTTATCGGTATACAACATTCCCGAAAGGTCGCTGCCTTTGGGCGTTCTTAACCCAACATAACCCGGATACACGTTATAAGGCATACTCATAGACTGGATGCTGAAATTACCCCCTGGTTCAAAAACCTTGATCAGGAAATTGGCCGACAATTGCCCCGGCGCCTGTTTTTCAACATTAATGTCCGGGTTTACCTGCGCATTGCCATTCGCGTCCAGGCGGCCGTCAAACATGGTGGCGGTTTGGGTGGTAAAGCCAAGTGTAGGGTCGTCAAAATCATAGCCCTCGTAGTTTTTAAAGCTGGTTGTTTTTGGGGTGAGAAAAGCATCGATTTTAGCCTTCAGGTTTTGGGCCGTGCCGCCAAACAACCACTGTGCCGAAAGCGTACCTTTGTTGTCAGCGCCTTTTGTTAATTCGGTAGCCCCGCCGAACGTAAGGCTAAGCTTCAAGCGATTTGGCATAATGGTTTCTATCTTTACATTCTTCTCAAATTCGGCGCCGCCTACTTTTACTTTCGCGCTCCAGTTACCGGTAGGGGATGATATTTCCGTAGCCGTATGGAAGCTGTAGAAACCATCCACCGATGCAGTTTGTGTGATACGCCGGTATAATTTGCCATTAGGGTCGTACAACTCAAATTCAACCGGGTGATCGGGTGGGAGGGTCTTCAATTTGTCTTCCAGGATGAACGACATAAAAATAGAATCACCGGGCCGCCAAACACCGCGCTCACCATATAGAAATCCTTTTAACCCCTTTTGCACCTGGTCGCCGCCCACATTAAAACGGGAGAGAGGTAACGAACTGCCATCATCCAGCTTTAAGTAACCGCGTTCGGTGCCATTTTTGGCAACCAGCAGGTAAGGTTTACGCTTCAGTTCGAATTTAGCAAAGCCGTCGCCATCTGAGGTGCCTTTATACAATACCTGTTTCTGGTAATCCAGTAACTCCAGGTCAACACCCGGCATTGGTTTAGCCGTCAAAATGTTGGTTACCGCCACAATCATATTATTATCGCTGCCGCGTTTGGCAATCAGGCCAATGTTTGAAGCGATGATATTCCGCGTTGCCCAGCGGTCCTTGGTAAAATACGAATTGGTGCAAGGGTCGTCCTTTTGCTGCCAGTCGAAGCCATCCGGATAATAATTGTCATATCTCGACCAGAAATCATCGTCCTCATCACTCACTTTCGCGGTATTACTATCACTGTTGCCTCCATCGCTTTCGTATTCATCGCCGCCATCACTTTTTGCAATTTTAGGACTGCCCAACGAGCAGTTAAAAAGCGAGTATTCTTTTCTGAAACCGATGATCACCCTATAAATAGCGCCCGGTTCGGTGCGCATCAACTGGTCGAGATCCAGCATAAAACGGTTCTTTTTATTCAGGTTGAGGCTTTTATCTGCATCCAGCCTGATGGTTTTTTGCACCACCGGCCTGCCTACGTGTCGTAACTCGTCCCCGCCGTTAAAGCCATTATTTTGAAAATACTGCGGAACGTTATCGGCATAAATCTTAATAATGCTCACATCCACCGCGTTCAGGTTAACCGCTTCAAAAGGCATCATCAGCTTGCCCGAATCCGGCAGGATAACCCCTTTGCCCGGAATAGTTACCGACGGCATCCGGTTTTCAAAGAACACATTGGCTGAATAGGCTTTTTTTATTTTTTGGTGAGAGATGTTCTCAACACCCTCATTTACAAAAGCATTGTAGTTTCCTTCCAGCTGCATGGGGGCATAAACTTTTACCGTGCTGCCTTCAATGGTATAGGCCGGATCGGTTACATTTTCAAGCCCGATCAATCCATTTAGTTCCTGGCCAATTTTTATGGCATCCGAAAACTGGATCAAAACGTATTGATCCTGGTCCTGCACGGCTTTAATATCCAGTACTTTAAAATCGCCTATTGCGGGAATCACAAACTCCTGGCTGCCCTTTTTATCAATACCCAGGGCGCTGCCATCCCAGGTTACGGCTAAGTTGTTCACTTTATCTTTTTCGCGTTTCAACTGCGTTATGGTAAACTGGTGGGTTTTGGTAATGCCATTATGTTGCCAGGTAACCTGTACGGGAAACGCAAAACTGGTATTCAATAATTTTTCAATACCTGCAAAATCTTCATTGTCTGCCGTCTGGATAAAGCCTGTCAGCTTCATTTTATCTACGGAAGTATTGGTGGCAGTTTGCAAACCATTAAAGGTGATTGTATAGTCAGGTTTAATGGTTTGAAACCCGAATTTGAATTCGTCAAAATGATCGGGAACATTGAGGATCTTACTTAGTTTAAAGTCGGCGGTATAACTTTTATCGGGATCAAGCTTCTCCGCCGGCCTGAATTCGATCGTTCGGGCATCTACCCAATAGGCCTTGCCTTTTATGGATGGAGAGAAATCAAAGACCTGGTCGCTCAGCGCGCCGTTTTGTTCGTGGCTGGTTTGCACATCCCCTGCAAGCTTGATGCGGATTGGGCTTTCTTTAGAAATTACACCGGTTGTGTACGACTCGATGTACTTGCTAAAAGCCGGATCAATTTCTTGTTTTTTGTGATGGTGAAAAATAATAAATGCAATAAGAATTGCGAGCGTAATTATTACGCCGAGGCTAATTAATCCCCTCCGATTATTGGAGAGGCCCTGAGAAGTGTTCATGGAAATGGTTGGATTAAGAACCGAAAGTTAAATAATTTTTGATAAAAAATAATATTTTGCAAAAATTATTTTTGGCCGATGATTATTGGCAAAATGGGCCATTTAACCGACTTTTAACGAGAAAAATTAATGTTTTTTAGTACCTATTTCGAATAGAAATTATTTCTTAATTTTGATTATGCAAGTACAGGTAGATATAGGATTTGAACAATTGGTTAAGATAGCTAAAAAGCTCCCTAAAGCGCAGTGGCAAAAGTTAAAAGTTGAAGTTGAAAACGGTAAACAATTGACAGGCAATACAGATGATTTAGAGGCGTTTTTGCTGAATGGACCTACTTTTACAAAAAAGCAACTTGAGTTTATTGATGAAAATAGAAAAGCGATCAATAAATGGCGGACAATATAGTTTTAATCGACACATCCATTTTAATTGAATATTTCCGTAAATCTGATAAAACAAATTCAAAATTAATTTTACTGCTCAGAGGAGGTTATAAGTTTCATATTTCATCGATTACAGAATATGAAATTTATGCCGGTGCAAATCTTAATCAACAAAGTTTTTGGGAAGAATTACTTGAAAAAACAGAGGTGCTACCGTTTGATAAGCAAATAGCGAAAGTTGCTGTTGAAATTAATAGTGAGTTAAAGCGAAAAAGAAAACAAATAGCGATTGCTGATTTATTTATCGCTGCTACTGCAGTAGGGAATAACCTTCCATTTGCCACGCTTAATGTCAAACACTTTGAACGTATAGATAACTTGCTAATAGTAGATTAAAATATATCACAGGATCATCACCCCAACTTTATTCACCACGGGCAGGCGTATAAAATTAACATCCACGATGCTTTCGGGAAGGAATATGAATTTTTTATCATAGATATCTTTACCTATATAATAACTGAGCCAGTATTCATTGTTAAGGCCGAAAGTTTGTTCATCAATCGGCTCTATCAATTTAAAGGCATGCTGATCAACTACAGGAAACATATGCCTTAACGTGGAGGTTTTTACCGGCTTGCCGTCCTTTTCGCCATAGCCCCGCGATGTGATGAGCACATTCTCAATTGGCTCGTTTTTAAGGTTGATGAGGTAAACATACCATATTTTACTTTCCGCGCTCTCCTTTTCCAAAGCAACGGCAATGGCTATATCTTTTACCTTATTATCGGGGAGGTCTTTGATCATGTTTTTTGTTGAAAGGTTGCAATGTTGTAAAGTTGAAAAGTTATTTCTGCGGAGTTTTAAAACATCAACATTACAACATTTAAACTTTACAACATTTCAACAAATGCTACTTTTTCTTCACAAACTTCTTTCCTGCTTTTTTTGGCTCTTTCTCGGCAATTGCCGCTAACTCTTTACATTCCTCAAAGGTGAGCGATTGTGGTTCTTTTCCTTTGGGGATTTTAACATTCAGTTTGCCAAATTCAATATAAGGGCCAAAGCGGCCATTTAATACTTTAACCGTTGGGTCTTCGTCAAAAGATTTGATCAGTTTTTCAATATCCTTTTTGCGCTTTTCGAGGATAAGTTCAACCGCCAGTTCTTCGGTCACGTCGTGCGGGTCAAGTCCCTTCGGTAACGAAAAGAAAGCGCTGTTATGCCTTATATAAGGACCGAACTTGCCTATAGCAACCGTCATATCCTTATCTTCAAAAATACCTACCTTTTTAGGAAGCTTAAACAGTTCAAGGGCATCCTCCATGGAGATGGTTTCGATGCTCTGGCCATTGCGTAAACTTGCGTAAAGCGGTTTTTCGCCGTTCTCGCCGTCAGTGTTCGTTTCACCTACCTGTACAAACGGGCCATAGCGACCAATGCGTACTGAAACCTTTTTACCGCTTACAGGGTGTAAGCCCAGATCCCGTTCGCCGGTTGCCTTGTCGGCAGTTTCCAGGGTACTTTCAACCTCCTTATGAAAAGGAGCATAGAAGCCGCGGATCATGTCTGTCCATTCAGTTAATCCCTGGGCAATTTCGTCAAACTGTTTTTCAACCGTAGCTGTAAAATGAAAGTCAACAATATCCTTAAAATACTGCACCAGGAAATCATTTACTACCGAACCAATATCAGTAGGGAAGAGTTTTCCTTTTTCGGCGCCGGTATTTTCTGTCTTTTCGTCTTTTACAATTTTATCGGCTTTAAGTGTTAATACGCGGAAAGTCCTTTGCCTGCCTTCGCGTTCCTCCTTAACCACATAACCGCGGTTTTGAATAGTAGAGATAGTAGGGGCATAGGTAGACGGCCTGCCAATTCCCAATTCTTCCAATTTTTTTACCAAACTGGCTTCCGTATATCTTGCCGGTGGGCGTGAAAAGCGTTCCGTCGCAGTCATTTCCTGCAATTCCAGTTTCTGGCCTTTACTTAAAGGTGGCAATATAGCATTTTCACCATCCTGCAGGTTTTCTTCGTCTTCATCGCTTGACTCAAGGTAAACCTTCAGGAAGCCGTCAAACTTCATTACTTCGCCATTGGCAACCAATTCTTCCTTGCGGGTGGTTATGCTGATTTTCGCGGTAGTTTTTTCAAACTGTGCTTCGCTCATTTGCGACGCGATGGCCCTTTTCCAGATCAAGTCATACAAACGCATCTCGCTTGAATCGCTGCTGATGGTATGCTGGTTAAAGTAGGTTGGGCGTATGGCTTCGTGCGCTTCCTGTGCGCTTGCGTTTTTGGTCTTGTATTTTCTGAGCTGGTGGTATTTATTTCCATATGCTGAAACGATCTCCTGTTCAGCGGCATTTAAAGCATGGTCAGATAAATTAACCGAATCTGTACGCATATAAGTTATATGCCCCGATTCGTACAGCTTTTGTGCTACCTGCATCGTGCGCGAAACCGAAAATCCTAATTTCCGGCTGGCTTCCTGTTGCAGGGTTGATGTTGTAAACGGCGCCGCCGGCGAACGTTTAGCGGGCCTGGTTTCTAACGACTTGATCTCAAACCCGGCACCGATGCAATCCTGCAAGAATTTTTCGGCATTAGTTTGTTTTGGAAAACGTTCGGGCAATTCAGCTTTAAAAGCGCTTTTCCCTTTATCAAACAGCGCAATAATTTTGAATGCCGCTTCTGATGTAAATTTATTGATCTCGCGCTCCCTGTCAACTATCAACCTTACCGCTACTGATTGTACACGGCCTGCCGAAAGTGAAGGCTTAACTTTTTTCCATAAAACAGGTGAAAGTTCAAAGCCTACCAGCCTGTCTAAAACCCGGCGGGCCTGCTGGGCGTATACCAGGTTATAATCAATTTTACGCGGGGTTTCAATAGCGCGCAATATAGCTGGTTTAGTGATCTCGTGGAAAACAATGCGTTTGGTAGTCGCGTCCTTGAGCCCTAAAGTATCAAAAAGGTGCCATGATATGGCCTCTCCTTCGCGGTCCTCGTCCGATGCCAGCCAAACCATATCGGCTTCTTTGGATAGTTTCTTTAATTCACTGACTATCTGTTTTTTGTCAGCCGGAACCTCGTATTTTTGTTTAAAATCATTGGCAATATCAATGGCGTCGTCAGACTTCACCAGGTCGCGGATATGACCATAACTCGACTTAACAGTAAAGTCTTTGCCAAGGTACCCCTCTATGGTTTTAGCTTTCGCCGGAGATTCAACTATGAGTAGATTTTTAGCCATTTAAGCGATTTTTTTTTGCAAATAAAACATAAAGAAAGCGAAACGGCAATTTGTTTTTTGCAGGAAGTGTTGGAAAGGGGGCTGAAATGTAGTAGTAAATTTGTTTGGTTAAATACTGACTTTATAAATTTGTTGCGAAAAAACATGGTTAGGAATGAAGAAAAGGCTCCATGTTTGAATTATATAAAGTAACCCAGGGCTTTGTCCAAGTAACATAAGATATGCGGTAAATCGACAGATTTGAAGGGAAAGTCGGGGTTCTATTGGAGGTAACATAGTAGCCACGTTTCTGTAACTCCTTACACTGTACAAAAACCGCCATGTCTTCTGTAAATTCTTTATTGCCAATAGCTTTCAAATGCTTTATTGAAAATTGTTTGTGTTCAGCCAATACTCTTATGTAATCGGTTAATTTCCCATTGAGACCCTCGTAATCAACGACGTCCTCCACGTCACTTGCCCGTATAGTCAAAAATTTGGATGTAGGCAAATATAATGCCCTTACCGTTTTATCTAAATTATCCTCCGCAATAAGTGCCGGCCAATACCAGATTTTATCTACCCGAACGGAATAGTTTCTGTCTTTCGCCCATGCATCCTGATCGCTAACCGGTAATAACTTTAAGTGTGCAGGCACCCCTGGCTTAGGCCCCCATTTGGTAGGTATTTGTTGTATGTGTTGAATGGACATTGAGTGTTGCTTTGTTAGCAGATTTTTACAAAAATAAATATATAAACTCGTCGTGGAAATCCTTGTTTGATTTTTCCCTGATTCGGAAATTAAAAAAACGAATCCTTTTTGAATTTGGGAATCGCTGTAAATTTTTATCAGTTAACGGAACTGACCCGATAAAGCGTATTTTTGCGCTTCAAAATCTACACTGATGATAAGCAACGAAATTCAACAATTATTAAACAACCCAAGTGAATGGTTTTTTGGACACGAGAGCGATACCAATATATTTTACATAGGCTATCCAGCTGAACGTCTTGAGGAGATTCACGACGCGGCCAGGGCTATTGATACCGAACTAAGTGGTGTCGATCCTTATATCAGCATTAACAAGAATGCTAAACATAATAGGTTCAGCATAACAATTGGTTCCTTTAAGGAAGGAAACCCGCTATTTTTTGCAGACGTTTCCAGTCTGGGCGGTGATTACCAGGAATGCCTTTACGTTAAGAGCTCAGAAGAAAAAGTAAAACTGTCTTTTCATGTTCACAACGTTGAAAAGACAAGGACACCCGAAAAAATCGATGAAATCAGAAAACGAGAGAACCACGATGAATTGGACGTGGTGACCGGCGAAGAACCCTATTATGAAAATGAAATCATTACAGTAACCGCAACTTTCAGCGTCCAATCAGACGATCAATATGATGAAAGTTCACCTTTTATCGAAATGAAGGCCGGCAATGCGATGTATATCGCGGAACATTTGAGGAAGCAGCAAATCGAAAAACGGAAAAAAGGTAAGGCCGAGTAACTTCATCTATGCTCCGCCCATAACAATACGGTACTTGGGAAGCGCGCTTTTCAATTTGCCTTGAATATGCTGTGGCAGAAAAAGGAGGTGTAGTACCTTGTGATTTTTCCAAATGATTAATAGCGTTTGCTGTGCAGCCCGTTGATTATATTCACCCGCGGCAAGATTAATTTTGTATTTTTGAACATGAACGTTAATAATTCAAATAGAAAGCCTGATTTTGCGCCTAAATGGTTTTGGGATTTTGATTATAACAAAATTGATTGGCAAGCATCTTATAAAACTATTATTGCCCGTATTGTAGAGCGGGGAAATGAAAAGGAATGGACAGAACTTATCCGTTTCTATGGCAGGGATAAAGTTTTGAATGCCCTGAAAAATGAAATAGCCTATCTTCCGGATTACGCGATCGAGGAGGTTTCTAAATATTTTCCCATTTCCAAAGAAGAAATGCTATGCTACACGAAGAGACAGTCGAGGCCACAACACTGGATCTGATCAAACGGCTTATGTCCGATGTTGAACTACTCGATTTTTTCATGGTTGGGGGAACTGCTCTTTCATTATTGATAGGTCACCGCATATCCATCGACATCGATCTGTTCACGGAAAAGGAGTTTAATGCCGGGAATATCAGGCAGCATTTGGAGCAACATCATCAGATGACTGATACCAAGACAATCGGAAACGGAGTTTTTGGCTTTATAGACAACGTGAAGATAGATATTGTTGCTCACAAATATCCACTAATTAAACCCTTACAAATAATAGACGGCATTAGAATGGCATCCCTGGAAGATATAGGCGCAATGAAGCTAAATGCAATAGTTGGAAGCGGAAACAGGCTAAAGGATTTCGTTGATATGTACTATTTGTTAGAACGCATACCGTTCCGGTTTTTAGGAGATGCCTATGCACAGAAATACCCAAATGTTAATATCCAAATAGCAGGAAACAGCCTATTGTATTTTAATGATATAGATCATTCGGTACCAGTAAAGTTGATGAAAGGATTAGTTGAATGGGATAAAATTGACAAAAGACTTCATAAGGCGGTCTACAATCCAATGAAAATATTTCCATCCGAAATAATTGTTAAAACAAAAAAATAGACATAACATTTCAACTTTACAACTTTCCAACCTTTCAACAACTATATCAAAAACCCGCCGCCCAGCAGATCATTCCCTTCATAAAACACAGCCGACTGGCCCGGAGCGATGCCTGATACCGAATGATGGAAATCAACCTTCATATGTTCGCCCATTTGCACGATGGTGCTTTGGGTGCCGGCATCCTTATACCTGATTTTGGTGATGGCTTCTATTGGCTCGGGAATGCTTTCGTATTTAACGAGGTTAAGGTTTTTTACCCAGGCTTCTTTGCGTTCAAGTTCGTCAACAGTTCCTAAAACAACAGTATTAGTTTCGGGATGGATGCTGGTAACAAACATTGGGTGGCCAAGTGCAATGCCAAGCCCTTTACGCTGGCCAATGGTATAAAAAGGATAACCCTGGTGTTTACCTACTATAGTACCGTCAGTTAAAACAAAATTGCCACCAGCAACGCGTGCCTCAAGGTCTTCTACTTTATGTCTTAAAAAAGCCCTGTAGTCATTATCCGGCACGAAGCAGATCTCGTAGCTTTCGCTTTTGCCCGCAAGCTCAACCTGGCCCATATCCATGGCCATTTGCCTGATCTCGGGTTTCGAAAAACTGCCCAAAGGAAATTTGGTGCGCGAAAGGTTTTTTTGCGATACCCCCCACAGTACATAGGATTGATCTTTATTCTCGTCCTTACCTTTCGAGATCACATAACGGCCGTTATCCTGTAAACGGATATTGGCATAATGGCCTGTCGCGATAAATTCACAATCCAGTTTATCGGCCCGTTTTAATAAAGCCTCCCATTTAATATGCGTGTTGCATAAAACGCAGGGGTTAGGGGTGCGCCCGGCCAGGTATTCGTCCACAAAGTTATCGATAACAAAATCACCGAACTCGCTGCGGATATCCAATATATAATGCGGAAAGCCATAACCAACGGCCAATGCACGGGCATCGTTAATACTATCCAGGCTACAGCAGCCTGTTTCTTTTGAACTTCCGCCAGATGAGGCATAGTCCCAGGTTTTCATGGTAAGCCCAATCACCTCGTATCCTTGCTCATGCAGCATTACTGCCGCCACCGAGCTGTCAACCCCGCCGCTCATCGCCACTAATATTCTTCCGTGCTTACTCATTTTGCCGCAAAGATACCGTTTTTGATTTTTATGTGGAGCATCCTGAGTCAGAGCAGGGTAAATTGTTTTGAAGGATACAAAAACAACCACAGGTTAAGATAATGTAAACTTAACACTAACACCATTTTAAATTTAACTATAGGATAAACATTCTGTTTTAAGTTTCGAACATGATTTACCAGTTCAAATGCTAAAAGTGTAATGCTTTTTTTATAATCCGGTAATCTTAATTTAATTTTCGGCAGTCTTAATTTAAATTTTTACTCCAGATAATTTATTGTTAATAACGGCGTTATTGATAAGATTTCTCAGAATTGATACAGACCAGTCCAATTATAAAAAAATTAAATTTTAGTCAAAACAAGAAGAAAATCGTCTTTCAGAGAGTTTAAACGCTGATTTTGGGCCATTTTCTGATTGTTGAAAATCTTAAAAAACAAAAATTTAGTGACAATTTGATAAAATAATAAATGTACGACTGACTATTATAAAATAATCAAATCTTTTCATTAAAAATTTCGTAAAAATGTCAAAAGGCTTTGTAACACAAGAATTACAATATAGATTTAGTAACTCTAATTAATTATAAATAATGATTACTCGTTTAACTTTAGAACAAAAATTACAAGCTGTAATTTTAGCTATTATTTGTTTCGTTGCGGTAGCAGATTACCTGATAAAGTAACAAACGGATTGGAATCGCGAAAGGGTGTACATCAATAGATGCACACCCTTTTTTATGCAGACGTATTTCAGGACCTGGTTTGCCCGCTTCCCCTTACTATCCACTTATAACTTGTTAACTCCTTTAGTCCCATCGGGCCGCGGGCATGCAGTTTTTGGGTACTTATACCAATTTCGGCGCCTAATCCAAACTGGGCGCCATCTGTAAAGGCTGTAGAAGCATTCATATAAACTGCTGCAGCGTCAACCTGGTTTAAGAAAGTTTCGCAACGTTCGGCATCCTCTGATATAATTGCCTCACTATGTTTCGAGCTGTATCGGGCAATATGATCCAGCGCATCCTCAAAACTTTCAACTACTTTAACCGCCATTTTTAAGGATAAAAACTCGGTTCCAAAATGCTCCGGCTTTGCATGGCTTAAGAGGGCATCGGGATAATGGCCTTTTAAGATCATAAAAGCTGTTTCATCAGCATATACTGCTACTTTTTTTTCAGCTAAGGGCTTCAAAAGCTTTGGCAGGTCCCGTAACCTGGTATAATGAACAATCAGGCAATCCAGCGCATTGCAAACGCTCACCCGGCGTGTTTTGGCATTCAAAATAATCTGTTCGCCTTTTTCAAGGTCCCCAAATTCATCAAAATAAGTATGCACAATGCCGGCGCCAGTTTCAATAACCGGCACTTTGCTGCTATTTCGTACATGATCTATCAACTGCTGACTTCCCCTTGGTATCAACACATCAACATACCCGATGGCATTCAATAGGGCATCAGTTGCTTCCCGCTCAGACGGCAAAAGGGTTGCTATATTTTTATCAATATCATGATCAGCCAATACGCCATGTATAATCGAAATAATTGCTTTATTTGAAAACTCTGCATCGCTGCCGCCTTTCAATATACAGGTATTACCCGTTTTAAAACATAGCGAAAAAACGTCGAAAGTTACATTTGGCCTGGCTTCATATATTACGCCGACGATACCCAGCGGCACGCTTACCCTTGAAATTTCCAAACCATTATGCATGTGTTTGTGCGAAAGAACATGGCCCAACGGGCTCCGTAATTTGGACACGTTGACGATTTCCGCAGCAATATCCTTAATCCGTTCTACCGTGAGCTTTAAGCGGTCGTATTTGGGGTCGGACGAATCCATCCGGTCAAGATCTTTTTTATTTTCCTGCAATAAATAATCAGTTTGCGCAACAGCTGCTTTGGCAAGCTCCTTCAATACAATATTTATTTTCGAAGGATCGATAATTTTTCTGGATGCTATCCGGGCATTTTCAAAATATCCGGTATAGTCTTTTAGCTTGGCGGGCATTTTATTTTAATTTAAGATCAAAAGGCAATTCCCTTAATTTTCTAAATAAAGGTAATCATAATGTACAAGCGGTTTCTGATTTTTTTTTCCCGCCATTTCGGCAGCCTTGTCCGAACCATATTGCGCTATCCCGAGGCCTATTGGTTTATTGTTTTCGTCAACCAGCTTAATGATCTCGCCCTTTTTAAAATCTGCTATGATATTGATAACACCAACCGGCAACAGGCTGGAGGCTTTGGCCGAGGTAAGCGCAGCTTTTGCGCCTTCATTTACCTGTACAATGCCTTTGGCATAATTACCTGCGTGGGCTAACCATTTCTTTTTTCCGGAGGATGATTTACTTGGGATAAAATAGGTGTGTGGCACTGTATTTTCTAAAACATCAACCAAAATATTTTCTTTTGTCCCGTTTGCTATGTGCACCGCTATACCCAGCTGGGCAACCTTTTGCGACATGGTTGACTTGGTGATCATCCCGCCCCGGCCAAATTGTGAACTCCCCGTACTTACAAATGCGGAAAAATCCAGCGTATTGCCGCTAACTTCTTCGATAACCCTGGTGTTTTCGTTATTAGGGTCGCCGTCATATATTCCGTCAACATTGGTTAAAACAATAAGTGCCTGGGCGTTAAGCATAGAGGCGATGAGACCGGCCAATTCGTCGTTATCGGTAAACATCAGTTCGGTAACTGATACCACATCATTTTCATTTACCACCGGGATAACATGGTGCTGCAATAAAATTTTGAGGCAGTTTTTCATGTTGAGGTAATGCAGCCTGTCCCGGAAATCTTCTTTGGTTACCAGTACCTGCGAGCAAAGTATATTGAATTTTTCAAATTCATGGGCGTATGTATTGATGAGCTTTACCTGGCCGATAGAGGCAAATAATTGCCGGGTAGCAACAGAATCAAATTTTTCAGAGATAGTGATCAGGCTACGCCCCGAAGCAACGGCGCCGGATGAAACCAGTACCACTTCCACGCCGCGCCGTTTTATCGCCGCCATCTGCTCAACCAGGTGGCTTATCCGTTTTAAATCGGGCAGGCCGTCTTTTTGCGTCAGAACGTTCGAGCCGATCTTGATAATTATGCGCTGATAGTTATAAGCCATTTATTAATAAATGGTGCAATATACGGGTAAAACAGATGAAAAGTTAACATTTTCATATAGAATTAAATAAAAAACATACAATATGGTAATTTATATGGGCTTAATTACTCTGTAATTAACAAAATATGTCACATTTTCAACATTAATTATCGGTTTTAAAGACTTTTTACACAAATAGCCTCTAAAAATTAACATTTTATGTAATAAACCCTTTTACATACTGTTTGGTCAATTCTTCTCTGGGGTTTTGTAAGATCTCGTTCGTGGGGCCGGATTCAATGATCTTACCCATGTAAACAAATATGATATGATCCGAGATCCTTGCCGCCTGGCGCAGGATATGCGTTACCAGCACAATGGTATATTTTTCTTTTAATTGCACGAATAAGTCCTCAATAATATGGGTAGATACAGGGTCGAGGGCCGATGTTGACTCATCGCCCAAAATAATTTCGGGGCCTACTGCCAAACCACGTGCCAGGCACAATCGTTGTTGCTGGCCAATGGACAACCGTGTAGCCGACGCATGCAAACGGTCCTTTACTTCTTCCCACAAACCTGTTGCCTTTAGCTGTTTTTCAACCAGTTCGTCCAGGTCGTGCTTTTTGCGGATGCCGTGAATACGCGGCCCGTAAGCCACATTATCATAAATGGACATGGGCAGGGGATAAGGACGTTGAGATAACAACCCCATTTTTTTACGGATGTGGGTTACTTCAACATCCGGGGCGTAAATATTTTCACCATCAACCAGTACCTTGCCGGTGATCTTTACATCGTCAGAATTATCAAGCAGGCGGTTAAATGTTTTGAGCAGCGTGGTTTTTCCGCAGCCGGAAGGGCCGATAATTGAGGTGACTTTTTTATCGGGGATATCAATATTGACATCCTTTAAAATATGCTGGTTGCCAATATGGACATTTAATTGCTGAACACTTATGAGAGACTGGTTGTCCATTAAATTTTATGTTTAAAAAATTTCCTGCTAAAAACTTCTGATAAAACAGTGATAATTAAAACGACGATGGTAAGCACCAGCGCCGAAGCATAGCCGCGCCCCTGTACTTCTTCCACCGGACTGCTTAACTGGAAAAAAATCGCCAATGGCAGGGTGGCTGCAGGCTCGTGAAGGGATGTGGGAATGTTATCGCTGAATCCGGCTGTAAATAAAACGGATGCAACATCACCAATAGCCCTGCCGAATGACAATAATATCGCAGTAAATATGCCGGGCCTTATCTGCCTTAAAACCACTTTAGCTGTTTCCCAACGGGTTGAGCCAAGTGACAAAGCTGCGTCGCGTAGTTCCAGCGGTACGGTGCGGATCACTTCGTCGAGGGTACGAACCAAAATGGGAATGACAAGCAGGGTCACCGCGATAATCCCTCCTAATAGAGAAGCTCTCAAACCAAAATATACCATGATCAAAAAGCCGAAAGCCCCATAAACAATAGATGGGATGCCAAACAGCACATCAAAGGCCATTCGCAGGGTATTTTTTAAAAATGATTTGCCATTCATATACATATTAATGTATATGGCAACCGGAATGCTAATCAGTAAGCCAAGGAAGGTGGCCCCACACGCAATATACATGGAGCCGATGATGGCATTTAGTATACCGCCCTCTTTACCAATATAAAAACCGCCGCCGGGTGTTTTGGTGATCATATCGAGGTTCATATAAGGTGCGCCTTTATAAAATATGGTACCTACGATAAGGAAAAAACTACCTGCAACAAATATTGTCGCTAATACCATTAGTGCCCTGAAAAACAATTCTTCAAATTTTCTACGTTTCATGAGGCAAGTTTCCTTTCAAGGCGGGCCAGGATGACCCTAGATATTATATTAAACAGAAGGATAATAACAAATAACAATAACGCGGCAAACATCAGCGCAGAGTCGTACATCGGGATGGAAAGCATTTCGCCATAGTTATTGGCAATAAGGGCCGGCAGGGGATACCCAGGATCAAAAACCGAATGTGGTACGGCGGCATTATTACCACAAACCATCAGTACGGCGATGGTTTCGCCAAAGGCCCTCGATATAGCCAATACCAGCGCGGCAATAATGCCCGGGAGTGCTTTACGCAATATTACTTTGCGGGTAGTTTCCCACCTGGTGGCGCCTAATGACAGAGATGCATCCCGCAAATCCTGCGGAATTGTGCGCAATACCTCAGTAATAATGCTAACGATCAACGGGAATATCATCACCGCCAATACAACTCCGCCAGCCAAAACACTGTACCCGGTTGAGAATGCCACAAAATGCGGCGCGATATGATCCTGTATCAAAGGAATAATAAACAAAACACCCCAAACACCAAAAATTACCGGCGGGATACCCGAAAGCAGGTTGACAAAGGGGGTAAGGATCTTTTTTATCCTTGAGGGCGCATATTCGTTAATATACAACGCGGTCAGCAGGCAAAGCGGCAGCGCAATGATGATGGAAATACCTGTGACCCATAGAGTACCCATAATAAAAGGAAAAAAACCGAACAGACCTTTCAGCGGTTTCCAGACGCTGGTGGTTAACAGATCTGCAAGCGATAACTTATGCAGGATAGGTATAGAATGATAATATAATCCAACTCCAATTACAATCAACATAGAAACCGATGCCAGCGTTAACACCAGCATCAGTTTCGACATGAATTTATCTTTGAGTAATCTTAGTTTATACATGTTTGTTTTGGCTCATGGTACATAGTTCATGGTTCATCTTCAATTAGCGGTCAATTCATTTAATCCTCAAAATGTTTTGCCATGAACAACGAACCATGAACAATGAACTTATTATTGCACCTTCTTTAACTCCTGCTGTATTTTTGCATTCGAAAGGGCGATATAACCACTTTCCTCAACGTCTTTTTGTCCGGTGGTTAAAACAAATTTCACAAACTCAATCAGTTCCTTTTTCTTTGGTTTTCCTTTGAAAAGGAAGCCTAAATTGCGGGCTGGGGGAGACGGGTATTTCCCTTCACCAATAGCAGCTGTTAATTCGTCAATGGT